>Ga0208996_1000001_pt1 | contig 128085 bp, 77 predicted proteins | sample MedBloCAOM2_O3_FD_187846 | JGI IMG/M metagenome (GOLD analysis project Ga0208996, IMG submission 187846) | Forest soil microbial communities from El Dorado National Forest, California, USA - Mediterranean Blodgett CA OM2_O3 (SPAdes) (version 2) | ecosystem: Environmental > Terrestrial > Soil >...
GTTCAAGAGCATTAAATTTTCAATTCTTTCTTAAATACGTAAAACCTTCCAACAGTGTTTTTATCTTAACTGTGATAAAGGTATGACTAGCTTTGTTTACGTCAAATTCTTTTGATATTTTGTATTAAAAAAATTTAGTAGAAATATCTAGAACGCTTCTATTGCTTAATGCTTTAATAAAGTTGTGCAGAAAGCTACATGTTTCCTATTGAGTATATAAAGACCTCTTTACCCTAGACATAGAACCAAATGATCAATACCTTAATATACACTAAAAGACTCCGAAATTTCAAATCCCTTATAAAATCTTATTGGCATATATTGCCCTGCAGGAAATTCTATCAAATTATGGAAATCTATGCAATGTTATCTTATATTTAGCTATACGTAAAGATCTAATATCTTATCGATGGCTTTACAGTTATCAAATGCGTAAGGCACTTAACATCTCTTTAAACGAATAGTACTCGAGGAACTCTTTCATTTATGCACAAGCTTTTAATGCCTTAAAAATGCATATCATGCTGTATTTAGTTTATAACTGCATGGGTCCAGGGCTTTAACTAATTATAAGCGACTCGTAGTACCTTAACGATTTATACTATCATCGTGACGTTTAAGATTTTTCTTACAAGAACCAGACTTATAATATAACAAACACTTCTATACGTAACCCTTTGCTAGTAAGTTAAGAGGGAAGTATCTTCTCGGTATCCAATATCCCTTCTATTGTTTGTAGTATTCTGATTCTTTTATCTTTTAAATGAAAGTCATTGTTAGGGGTACCAGCCATAAATTTTGTGATACTCAATCTTTGCATATAAAGTTCCATTACTATTATAGCGAATAAAAATCTGTCCTTTTGTAAGTTTTGTGGTGCTTTGTTGGCAGAAGTATGTTCAATGCACTGCTTTTTGAACACACAACTTTATACAATTTCTCGCTTACATAACGAAGAATTATTACAAAGATTCATGCTATGGTAGAAAGAAAGGGTATTACTTTATGCTCGTGCTTATTCAGACGCTTTTATAGACAACGTGTTCCCGTAAGATTAAAAGACGTCGTGCAACTTTAGAGAATTACTTGGTTTCATCGTTATATAAAAAAATAAACGTAGAAACTCTAAGAAGGTCTTTTAAAGGGTAAAGGCGCTGTCATACCAGTAATAGAACTTTATCTTCGATACGCGATGTTTGCTATCAAATACGTGATATATTAAATCTGATAGAAAAACTATTCTTCAGCGTATTCAGGCTCTTATCCTTTATTAGATATCTACATAATAATTCTTATCTATTATTGGTATTTCAAAAAGAGCTTAAACTCTATACTTATATGAAGAACATCTGCGTTATTATATTGGAAAAAGAAATAAAGAAAAAGTTTAATGATTTCTTTTTATCCTTAAGGTTTTTATATAAGAATTTTAGGGTTATTGAGGCTTTATTAGAAAATATATGGAACAAGGCGTTACTTAACTTAATATCCTTTACTCACACGATTTCTCTAATAGGTCTTATGTGGATTTAAAAACAATCATATCTTATTACCTCTTTTTGTAAGATACTCAACAAAATACCAAAAAAAACCTTTAAGCATGATTTTCCAACCATCATTAAATGACATTGCTAAAAGTTTAAGATATCTCAAAAGAAGCGAAGAAAACAACTGAAAAAAGCTTTATTACGTTTGTTAACTCGTGAAGAGCAAATTACCATAAGACGCGAAAAGAAAGGTGTTGAGCACAAAAACCAGAAAAAGCGCTGTGCTCAAGCTATCGCAAAAAAAGTGAAGATAATGAGCCAGCTTGCGCAAAGTTTTGTGGATACCTGTGAAGCTCATGGAATTTTTCCCGTTACACACTAGAATTATAAAGAATAAATCATGAATACTTAACAGTGCCTCTTCAAAAAAAATCTCTTTTATAAAAAAAAAACAAGAAGATCTCCGTGGTACATTTTTTCAATATATAAGAAAAACCGTCGTACAAAACAGTTCAAATCTTCACACCTCATTTCGAAGGAGTCCTTTTAAATATGTATCTGTCTGGTGTGGGTACAGTTAAACCAAGAAACCTAATTCTGCTAACGCAAGATAACAAAGTCTGTTATCGAATAAGGTCTTCTAATCGCCTACATCCTGGTTTTGGGCATAAGTGCAGAAAAATAATGAGGTAATGGTCGTGGTGGTCGTGTTCCTGACTACCTGGTGTTCGTTACCATGTCTACGAGCTAAAAAGGATTAACTCAGGCAGAAGTATAACACGTAATCAACGCGTAGTAAATATGGTATAAGAATCCTCATCGTAAATAGGTGTCTTAAAGGTGTAAGATACGTAAAGCAATCGTCGTAAAGAAGTCAGAATGCTTCTATCATAGTAAACATGTTGTAAAAGAATTAAAAAACGTTTGACGGAAAACCTTACCTTTTACAAGCACGTATGCATGATATAATTCGTAAAAAAAGCTCCTTACATTACACTACAGACGTCTTAATAAACTTATACATGTTTACTTCGAAGAGGAAATAAAGTAGATCTTATCGTTAATCCAGAACTTTTTAAAGTATTAAAGCAACAGATAGTCTTCGAAAAAGGAATAGCCACTTAATCTTGTGGATAAGGCATTTTTATTGGAGGACTGTTTTTACTTAAGACGTATTTTTGTTCTGGAAAACTTTATGAAATCCTGTTCCTATTAACCCAAACGAGCCAACTTTTAGCTTCCCATTGGATTAGGCTTTCTGTTTCCAGAAGACTCGCACAGCAAAGACATTAACTTATTACCAAAGGAAGTATAGCTCTTATTCATAAGACAGGTGATGTAATAAACGTCTCGAAGAGATACGGACGACGGTTGGAGAAAAATATTTTAAAAAATATTTACGTGTAAAAGAACAGTTGTAAGCGTTCTAAGACTAGACTAAATATAAGGTATTTTATCTCGAATTAATAGAACATCCGTAAAAGACGCTTTAATGGAATGCAAGACAGACTTCAGTTTCGTTACTTCTCTTGCAAGAAACACAAAGGCCGTATTATCGTAGATTAAAAGTTCTTAAAAAGGTAGTAAATATCCTAAGAAAACTCTTAGAAGATCTCGAAGAGTTTAACTTTTAATCGACCAACAAAAAGGAAACTAGTTGAGACTAAAAAAGTACCACAAAAATCCCGTGGTGCTCTAAAAGATGCTAAAAAAGCTATTAAAAAAATAACTAAAAATTTGAAGCGAAAGCCTCGAAAAAGCACTGTAAGAAGGGTAACAAAAGTTAAAGTATTTCCTAAAATAAAGTCTAAAAAAGGTAATATTTTTACTAAAAGAAAGACTTAAAAAATAAATGAATGTCTATCTTGTAAATAACATTAGATTTTGCACGTATACCAAAACTTTTAATACTATTCTAAACTAAGTGCATCTGTTAAACATTAAGATCTCGATTACCAAGCAAAGGTGGCGAGTATCAGGACATATTATGCATTATGTGAGGTAATCTGCATCGACGTGTATACGATATCTAGACTTAAACGTCTTTTACTTCAAATCAAAAGGGTATACTATGCGTACTGTATATAGTGTAATCATTCTGGTATACTGGATTAATTTGTTATCCATAGGATTATTCACTACATCTTAAACCAACGAAAATTTTCTTAGGCGATTATGTTGTAATATGACAACTGCATTATCTTTTATGGCGATTCTTCATCATAGGACATTTCTCTTCTGGAGTCTTCTTTATAAATAGCAGGAAGATTACAAGATCCGCGGATGCTCTACTATTTAGTACGTAAAGATTTTGATAAGCCTTATTAAAACTAAATCTGGTGAACTTGTTACTTTAATACTTAGTGGTGGCATCTTAGGTACTGTAGTAATGAGAATCACTTTTGCATGATATAAAAAGGCTGGACGAATACGTCACTCGGTTTTCGACCTAGAACACGCCCTTCTTCAATGAATCCAGTGACCATCCAATGGGAGGCGTACTAGAGGGGGGTGCCAGCCCATGAATAGGAAAGGTGTATTACCTTAAATGACCTACTGTTTCAAAACATATCCTTCAATACTTATACTAAACGACAACTAAACTATTACGTGATAATATGAAGATACCTTTCTGTGATTTTAAATTTTATATAATGCTTGTTCTAAACCCACCTTTAACCTGATGTCGATATTAAGGTTAATAGTGCGATTCAGTAGCTGAACAACTTCACGGGCCACGACAATGTAGATAAATTCGTTGGAAGATTATAGTGTTTATAATGGTAAACGATTGAGCGACTCTATATACTCCTGATATGGTCGGCTATAAAATTGGTGCTTTGCTTATACTAAAAAGCTTGGTCGATCTACATAATAGTGAGCATAATGAAAATTAAAGGAAAAAGCAAGGCGTAAAATACTCAGAAGAAAGTGCGTAAAACGATAAAAAGACTTCTAAAAGCTTAAACCCAAAACAAAAGGGAAGGCCAAAAAGTAAAAAGACAATATCTTAGAAACTTACATACATAAGTAAAAAAGCAATCTATCATCAGGATAAAGTTTATCTGAGATAACCCTTAAAAACAGTCTATAAAATATGTAAGATCTAGCATTATTCATTAAGTGCCTTTATCTTTGAACCTTTTTCACAAATGGCTTGTACAATAAATAACACCTCACTTCTATAAGGAAAATCATTGCTAAAGTAGTTCTTACTTTTTCTATTAAGCGCTCAGCCTGTTATTCTTGAAACACTTCAATCTACTTTATAATTTTTGGAGTGAGATCTTTTGGCTAAACTACCTTGCCTGTTAATTGAATATTTGAGGACATTTTGAGAGCTTTTTATTATGAATAGCCCTCCTAAGATCTAGAAATAACACATGATATACAGCCTTCCTTAAAGTTATTCTAACCTTTTATTATACAAAGAGAATCAACAGCCAAGCAAGTATTACGAGAAATGCCCAGATCTATGATGCTGCTTATCTTATTGTAATTCAGAATATGCCTTGACAGTAAGTTCAATAATTTTATATATTATCGACAATAACACTTATTAATAAAGGTAATAATTCTACAAGGACTTTAGTGTTCTCTTACAGTAATGAGTGGTAGAAGAACCTGTTGCTGGACTATCTTATACGTTAACTTCTAGGAATATATTTAAAAAGATCTTTCGATAAAGCAGCCTTATCAAGACAATCTGTCGAATCACTTTTAAGATAACGATCAGGTTCATTTGGAATATTAATATTCTGATGGGCTGTAGAATTAGTCTCTAGAACTTTTTGGAACGTAAACCATAACCTGATCTGTAATACTTATGTTACGACCAGTACATATAAGATTACATGACCAAAATATAAGAGTTTGGCTCAAAGAAAAACCTCAGTGAACTCCTCTACAATCGAGATAAATTCTACATATAATCAACAAGATCCTTTACTACACGTAGACAATCCTGCCTTACTAGATGAACAACACTTTAATGAAAAAGTAGAATATATTAATAGAAGCATTTATAGTATTACTGTTCAGATCTAAGAGTGTAGAATAAGCTGCATTTAACATATTAATATAGCACAAAAATATTACATAACAAAGACTCTTAACTCATACAGTTACATGTCTATCAATGGTGAATGGTACAAGTGCTTAAAATGTAGACAATACTATTATTAGAGAAAATGCTCTATGATCAAAATACCAGTAAAGCTAAAAAGGATTGGTTTCTACAATTTTAAGTACAACGTGACTTTGAAGTTATATCTTAGTGGGGGTGTATAATATCTAACAGTTAGCCACACCTTTAAAAGATAAAATATGAAACACATTGTAATATAGCCCAGCAGATCTTTTCTTCTACATTCTCTTGCAAATATTAACCGTTAAGGATATATTGTATAAGATGTATTCTCTATTGTCAGAACTAAAACAATAACATCAGTTAAGAGACACAAGTGAAAATTTTGACAAAGAGGCTGTAATAATCTTAAAGTGCAACAATTACAGTTGTTGTAACAAATGGTGTTACTTAGAAAACTCTCGACATTTACGATACCATAAGACAACATGAGACAGAAATACTCATCACAAAAGCACAAGGCAAAGTTATAAGATAGTCCAGCAACAGGTTCTTCTACCATGCATTATTGTGAGTATTGAAGGTGTCAGTGTGAGTGACCTTTTGTATTATAGTTTTTAAAGAAAGATGAGTAAGCAGTATTCCTAATATTTAATATAAAGTTATTCATACTTTGATAACATAACAAAGTTGCTTTCATAAAAAAGACATTGAATTTTTATAACTCTGATGTTTATTACAAATGGCTAAAGTCATTAAAATAAACTTATTTTGCATCTCCTTAGTATGGTTAAATCTACAATGACTTAAATCAGTTTTGTTTTCGTCCAGTGCTAGCGCCAATTTATGTTACTGGTTCTTTTATGATATACAAAAGGCTACCGTAATAATGAGTGAACGTTCTTTTTATATGAATACAAAATTACCTTAAATAAAAGAATGATAATTGCACAAAGGGAAAGAATGCTTTTGTCCAATATCTTATAAAAGGCCTACATATACTTTTTATTGCCTTGTTCTTACTTATCGTATGCTAATAAATAAGATCTATACAAATTGTTACGCTTCTGGATTTCCCAAATAAGTACTATGTGAAAGAAAGATAACAAAAACCATTTTTAATTAAGTTTTAACTAACGTAACCTCTTATAATTTCCATAGTGAGATTATTTTACAAAGATACTATAATATATATTAGTTACTGAGAGAAAACTATTCACAAATTTTAATCGCATGAGTATTCTGCATTACTATCCATATTATACGAAGTATATTTCGTTAAGATGTATTTTTAACTTTTTATAATTAACATGGGCACAAAGTTAATCAGAAATATTTCGCCTTGGCATAGTGTAGATGGAAGTATCAACTAAGAGATCCTCTTTAGCAAACATCTTTATTTATAAGATGTTCGAAAGATGTTTTTCATTACTCAGCACTTATGTTAGTTATACATAAGAAGAAAAGTTAATCTAGAGCTTTTACAAAAAAGCGATTAAAAATAAAATGATCGTAATCCTTTTTTCCGTAATCATTCATCTTTTCTCATTTAATATTTCCTATGTCCATCCCTTATCTTGCAATATTTCTTTTGATGGTGCTGTGAACGTTATCGTATAGGAAAAAGATCCCGAAGATGCTCTTTATTATTTAGTGGTAAGTTTTTCCTCATTATGGTGTTACAATCGCTATTTTTGAAACAGATGTATCAACTTAAAATACACCTAAGGTTACTTTTGTACAAAATGGTATCATTACCGCATCTATATAAAGCTTGCTGGAATATTTTAAAAAATTCAAGGAAAGAAGAAAAAGAATAAACCTCTATGGAAAAAAGAAAACTTATTCTAAAATACGACATTATAGAGCATTAGTAGATTCCAAAAAAGAAGAAGACTCTAATAGGTATTTGGTTCAACAAATGTATACTCAAGACTCCCTCTCATACTAATCCTTCAACTTCTATATTCATAAATTATGTTTTCTCTGAGATATCTAAAATTTGTTAAGAAATCTTTTCGAAAAAAAGAATTTCTTATTTAACTAATAATAATGACATAACTAATCTTTTATTCTTTTGAAAAAAATAAACAATGATATTCAAACCAGCTTTGAAAAGACTCTTCCTTTTTATAATACATGTAATCTCTATTAACAAGTTTTAAATATTCGCATTTAGATATAATAAGGCATCCTTCAGAAACGTTCTTTGTTTTTAAATATACAGTAAGATTTAACTTTCACTTGTACAAAGAATGTTTTTACCTACAGACCGTGAGTAATTATTAAATTCTTGGCTTAAATAACGTAATTTGAATGCACACTTTCTACTCAATTATTTACTGTTAAACTTGGCAGTATTTTCAATTAAAAGTATTATTAATCAATTATTAATCGTTAAAAAGATTGACATTGTGGAAGGATTTAGATTTGTTTTGTAGGACGTCTAACCGTAAGCAACGTGCTGCTTGTATGTCAAGAATAATAAGTAATGCCTTTATCTACTATAAGGCAGAATAGATTATGCATCTGGTTTAAAGTCATGAAATAGGTGTTGTAGGTATAAAGTTTACCTATCTTAAGTGAAGTACCTCATACTACTACTTCTTCGAATTCGCAATAAAATATGAAGAAATTACAAATAACTATAAATTTTCTAAATCCCATAAAATAGATCTTATAAAGGGTCTAAGGGATCCATCTAGGACGATAACTGTTGGTCTAAGATTAAAGGGTGTCATTATTTTTCCTTCTCCAACTTGAGACGCTCGTAGAGCCATGCTCGTTTAGTAAAACCTAAAGATGAACCAATCGTAAGAATAGAAAACTCAACAGGAAAGAAAAGTCTATTCGTGCAGAAGACGACGTAAAGCTACAAGCGTTTTCTTATAATACGATTACTATTGCAAGTCCACTACTAAGAAACCTTTACAAGTTGTATGGGTAAAGGTAAAGGGGCTATGAAGAATGGGTTTATCCTGCAGTAAATCACGTATTCTATTGAATGTTCCACAAGCACTTTAATTTAAGACGTATACACTTTTGTTTAAGAAAGCATCAAAAAAACTTCCACCAGGTGTATCACTACTTATAGAAAATTTCGACGAGAAACATTACGTTGAGATAAAGTTTATTGGGGATACATCTTTTTTATAATGTTCTACTATTGTATAACAAGTGCTCTTTAAATAGATATCCCTACATATACTGCAAAACCTCTAAAATATCCTCTAAAAAGGCAATTACACTCTAACAATAGTATAGTTTTTATTTAAAGGGCATCATCTAAAAAGACACCCTGTACATGTTACAATTGGAAAATTTTGTAAATAGATTAATTCATATTACTATTGTCACAAAGAAGATCTTTGTAGGAAGAAGTAATAGAAAAAATGAGTTTGATCCTGGCTCGAGAGAATGCTAATAACTTACTTGATACATGTAGTCGAACGCTCAATATTAGAGAGTGGCGTACGAGCGACAAGGGCAAAGGTAGAAAATATAGAGTAAAGGGAAATCCTTTATAATAAAAGATTATATGCTGAATATATAGCTTTGTGAGATTAGGTTGTTGGTGAGGTAAAAGCTTACAAGCCAATGATCTCTAGCTGCTTGAGAGGATGTACAGCCGCGTAGCAATGCAATAAGAGCTGGACTTCTTGGAAGGCTGCAGTAAGGAATGTGAACAATGTGCTAACGCTTGATCTATAATGTTATGTGGGGGATACTAAAAGATTGTATTAATGATTTAATGATTGTTGATACAGTTAAATACTTACGATATTTAATGCGCCAGTAAGTAAGGCAAGCTGTTTTAAACCCCTTATTCTTTCAAATATAATGACTGTATGATAGTGTATTATCTTGTTGCCAGTACTGGGCTGGTAATGATTCAAATGTTTGACAGATAAGATCCTTAGATAAACTTGCATTTTGCTTTTTTATTTAAAAGAACAAAGCCCGACTAACTTCGTGCAGCAGTCGCGGTAAAACGGGGGGGGTAGTGTTATTCGTAATGACTGGGCGTAGGGTACGTAGGCGGATAGTTCAAAATATAGTCAAAGACTGAGGATGGCCCTCTTTAATCTATATTGACTGATCATTTGAGTTCGAAAGGCGATCTATTGAATTCCTTAAGTAAGGGTTAAATTGTTGATATTGGAAGACATTCGAAAGCGGAAGCATTTATCGATTTCGATCTGACGCTAGGTACTAAAGTATGGGTATTAAAAGGATTAGAGACCTTGTAGTCCATACCTTAAACTATGAGTGTTCAACGTCCTTTTGCATTGGAAAAATTTGGATAAAGTTTTTGCTAGGAGCTTGAGGGGGTTTAAAGCTAACGCGTGAAACACCGCCTGGGGAATGTGGCCGCAAGGTTAAACTCAAAGGAATTGAGGAGGCTCGTACAAGGGGTGGAGCATGTGGTTTAATTCGATATACGCGCAAAACCTTACCAATTTTTGTATCTGGTGTATCCCTTTGGGATTTTATTTTCTTTCTAATTTCTCCTATTATTACGATGATACTATTTGTGTTTTTTTTAATTATACCAGACTAAGATGATTCTAAACTGTACAATATCTTTGAAAGTGAAGGTGTGTTAGTGTAGTAAACTTTTACTAATATTATTTTCAGACAATGGTCACCTATGACAAGAGTGCATGGCTGTCGTCAGTTGTGCTGTGAGGCGTGCGGTTAGTTCCACAAAGAACGTAACCCTAACACTTAGTTGCTTATGGCTTCCCTGTAGAATAATCTATATAACATATAATCTAAGTAAATTGCCTTATACGTTTTGGGATTAGAGAAAGGTCGATGTCAAGTCATTAGATGGCCTTAATAGATTGGGTACTCATGTGTACATTGATGATCGACAAAAGAAGCAATAGCGTGAGCTTGAGCAAACTTTAAAAGACATCTCAGTCGAATTGTTCTTTGAAACTCAAGAGCATGAAGCGGAATCCCTAGTAATGTGGATCATTACGTCACGGTGAATTAGTACCCGAGTTAGCACATACCGCCCGTATGCTATGGAAACTATTTCGAGTAGAAGTTGATTGCATTGTTATTTTGTTCTGTTGAGAAATGTGGAACATGAGAGGCTTTACAATTTAACTTTCTTTGTACACGATCTCGCTTTAGGGACTGGAGTAAAGTCGACAGGGTAGTGGTAGAAGAATCTGCTGCTGGACTATATTATAAATTTATCTTCTCAGCATTTTTAGGTATACTTTTCATTAACAAAAATAACTAGTTTTAGTTATGTATTTCCTGCCTAATTATTGTGATTAACGATATCGGAAAAGAACTATTGCTTGTGAAGTCTGGAAAAATATTCCAATGGTTTTATCCTTGGCTCCTTTTTGAAAGTAACTCCATCAGAACATTTTTATTCTACAATGTCATTTATTACTGCTTTTCTTTTTTCTAAAGAAGTTCTTTTGATTAATGACTCGCTTGTGATCTTTGTAGTCTTCTCCATACTTTTCTTTGCTTTATTAAAATACGGCAAAGAACCTTTAGCTGTTTAATGTCAACTATTCGAATCCAAAGCAGAAATGAATTTGGTGCGATTGTACATCAGTACTCACTTTTTATAAGTTATATCAAAGTAATTGGAAACATTAATCCACTAAACTTAGCCCGTGGATTATTATTACAATTTTTGATAACTCTGTTGAAGACTATGTACCATCTTTTGAGGAAGACGATGAGACTACCTTATAAGAGATTAATCCTTGGAGGAGGAAATCTTAAAGCAAGAAAGAATGCAAGGATTTCTTTCCAATGATATACAACTGTAAAAATTTGTAAATAGATTAATTCACATTACTCTTATGGGTGTCAAGAGTCTGATAAAATTCTGTGGGGGTTGGTGTAATGGCAACATACCGGGTCATGATCCGAAGTACTTGGTTCGAATCCTTGACCGCCGTTTCCTTGTGGCACGTAGCAAAACTGGATAATGCGTCGGCTTTTAATCGAGTTACTGCGGGTTCAAGTCCGTCGGTGCCATCACATCTTTTGAGTTAGGTTCATTACCTATAAATCTTTTACAATACATAATGTCGGGGATAGCTCAATTGGTAGAGCGCTGGGTTTGGGTCTAGAGGTTGCGAGTTCAAGTCTTGCTGTCCGAGGTTATGTTGAGCAGATAGAAATTCTAGATTTTGCTTGAATTACATTTTTATACTGTATAAATTTTGTAGGATCATTGAAGCTATCCTTTCTTTCAAGAAAAGGAAAGATTTAAGGATACTTACGAATACAAAGATTTCTTATACAGGTGTACAGCAAAAATCTTATGGGAGGCAACATTAATTATAAGATGCCTTTTTGGTAACAAGAAAGACCTTAAGTCTTTAACAACGTAGAGAATTGACATCTTAGTACCTACGACAAATCAAACAACAATAATTTTATTAGTAGTGGTGAGCGAACGTAAATTGTATTTTTATTTATACTAAAAATTCTGAAAGGAATGTATAGAAGTTAAAACTTGTTGAACTATAAATATAAAAGGAGAAAGGTATACGGATGTCTTTTATCTGTAATTAGAGCGGAGTCCCACTTCAAAAATAAACATATAAGAAAATCGATAGCGAATAAGTACCGTAGGGAACTGTGAAAAGATTCAATACCAAGAAGGTGAAAAAGATCTTGAATAAGTTATTTAAAAGTCTTGCCGTTTAGTGTACTAAATTACAAGTACCTTTTGTATCATGGGTCACGAGATAAAGAAGAAAGCAAGCTATAATAATTAAGGCAAAGTAAAGCAAATTTTAAATCGTATGAGTTTTCTTTTTTAGACCCGAAACCTAGTGATTAATCATGAGCAGATTGAAACTGGTTAATAACCTTGGGAGGATGAACTCATTTCTGTTGCAAAGAATGGGATGACTTGTGATTAGGGGTGAGGCTAATCAAACTAGGAGATAGCTGGTTTTCTGCGAAACGTATTTAGGTACGGTGATAGCTTTGTTTTTTTGTCGTAAGCAAGAAGAAGGAGATAAATGCTTCTAGCCAAGCTACTATTCAAACTCTAAAGTAAAAAAATATATCTATTAACAGACTTTGGGTGCTAAGGTCTTGGTCAAAAGAAGAAGAGTTCTCACTATAGCTAAGGACCTTAATGAAACTTAAGTTAACGATCGTTGATTACTATGACAAAACGAATGTGGCTTGGAAACAGCATCCTTTATAGAAAACGTTACAGGTCACGTTTTAAGTAACAGATATCTAAAATAAGGAATTGTTGGTTTCATCCCAAGTATAGAATTTTTATTGATAGCAGAATCTTAGTCCTTTTGGATAAAGAGAAATTCTTTATTATGAAATCTAAGTGAAGAATGTGGATATAGTAGTTTAAGATTGTTTTAACAATCTCGCTAAAGTGTTAAAGGTTTTGTAATCTATGCTAAACAGATACAGTTATACGTCCTCTTATCTCGAAGCAAATGCAATGAGAATGAGCTCATACTTTAAAATTCATGGATATAAAAAATGTTACAGAGATTGACCGTAGTATGCTTATTTTTGAATAAATCATCTATGCGATATTTTCTAGAAAAAACAGTTTATTTAAAACGTACCAAAACGACTCTGGTATACTAGTAAAATACTATAGCGATGGGCTAACTATATTAAAGGAACGGCAAATTGAATCCGTAACTTCGGGAGAAGGATTACATTATCCTTCTTATAGGATTCTTTTTAATGACTTATTGACTATATGAGAGGGTGTTAAAATCACGTATGGGAAAAATCATTATTCTTTTATTGTGGAGTGTCTGCAATAAAGGACAGTAAGTCAGTTACTAAGACAGGTAAATCATTCCTAATTCGAACAACAGTTATCAGAAATGATATACTTGCGCAGAGTAGATTAGGGTTCATAAGGATTTATCATGACTTTTTAATAAAAACTTTTTAAAGTAATGGTGACACAGAATAGAGGGTAGCGACTGTTTATCAAAAACACAGGACTGCAAAGTTTAATAATGATGTATAGGTCTGAAACCTGCCCGGTGTCAGTAGGTGATCGATATAAACTTCTTGAAGAGTGTCTTAAGAAGTTTGTCTCTTAAACACTGGTAAAGGCGGCTGTAACTATGACGGTCTAAGGTAGCGAAATTCCTTGTCGGGTAAGTTCCGACGTGCACGAATGGTAACGACTTCCCTACTGTTCTAGTGTAGACCCAATGAAATTGGATTATTGTGAAGATAGATATAGGAATAGCAGACGGAAAGACCCCGTGAACCTTTATATATGTTCTTATTCTTTATTTCAGGTTATGTCTGTAGTTTATGATACATGTTATGACATCCTATACAAATAGGTTCGAGGCGTTACTGAAAAATATTGATATTCTTGTCTTACTGATATACTGAGAATTTGTTAGTTTGACTGGGGCGGTAGCCTCCAAATTGTAACGGAGTGCGCACAATGTGAGTTTTTAGTTAGATTTATCTAATTATTTCGTGTAAGGGCTTATAACTACTGACTAATAGAATGACAATTCTTTTAGAGATCTTTACAAACAGATAAAGGTAGTCCTAGTTATCCAATATTAACATGTGGACGTAATATTGCCAACGAATAAAAGGTACTCGGGGATAACAGGCTGATAATCCTTTAGAGATTCTATGACGGGATTGTTTGGCACTCGATGTCGGCTCTTCACTCCTAAAAGTATAACAGTTTTAAGGGTTCAGTTGTTCACTGATAATAGTGGAACGTGAGCTGGGTTCAGAACGTGTGAGACAGTTCGGTCCTATCTACTATTTCATAAGACTAACGAAGTGTTCTGTTAGTACGAAAGGACTGATAGGACGATTCTCTTGTTTTGGTGCTGTTTTATAAGCATGCACCTTCGCTACGAATTCCTTTATAATTACTGAATGCATATAAGTAAGAAGAAATTTTCTTAAGTCTTTTCTAACCGTTAAATACTATAACGTTGATAGGTTGTGAAAAACATTTTGTAAAGGATACGGTTAAGGTTTCATCCTTGACTGGTCTAACTGTTTCAGTAAGATCTTCTTTGTATACTATTTATAGTTTATACAAAGGTCCTTGTCTACGAATACTAAGCATTTTTTAAAGTTTCCTTCTGATATTGTATGACTATTGAATATAAAAGTTACCTTTCGCTGAGGATCGTTTATCAGTTTAAATATCTGGCACAAGATATTATACTGGTGCGAGATCTCTGAGATGTCCTGAAATATTGGACACTTGAGGAGTTACCCGGTGCTGAGAGTATGTGAGGCTGGCCAAGAATATTCAATATTTTCTAGTATGGGTTTTGTTATTTTGAGATATCCCAACTAGGAAGATATTGATGAAGACGAACGGAACTTGTTGGAGAGGTAATTCTGTCAAGGATGGAGTTGCTTTCGTACCGGATTACAAATATCCGAGTAGGTGAAATGGTCCAATTCTGAACAAAAGTAGAAATATTTCGGGATGGCTCTAAATTCGAGACAGACAAGTAGGTATCATTGTTTTGGTGATGATTTAGAAATGCTCAAGATGATAAGTCTTAGCTTTAGAACGTCTGTTGATGTCGCTGTTGGGGAAGAATACTTGGACGTGTGTTGATGCATTAGGTACTTAATTGATGGTGGAGATGACTATCTCTTACCGAACGTTTAAATATGAACGTAAAGCTCCTGGTGTATTACTCGTGAGTCTGTTACTGAACTTTATTAACAGGTTATAAAATTGTTGATTCATGTTACCTATAGGACGTGGCAACGTGAACTTATTGTGGTGATCGTCAAACGGTAAAACTACGATTGCTATGATACTATTTTAAGTCAAAATATTTTAATGAATATGATATGAAGTTTATTGTGTTATGTTGGTATCGGACAAAAAAAAAGAGTATTTTGAACTTCAACGTTTATTAGAACAAAGAATGCTCTTAGATTACTACTTTAGTGGCAGCTACGCTGCTCAAAGTGCCTCCTACAATTTGTGGCTCCTATACAGGATGTACTATGCTGAATTCTTCCGTGATAATGGTAAACAGCTTTAATTATTTATGATGATTATCTAAACATGCTGCTGCTATCGTCAATTAAGTTATTACTACGCCGTCCTCTGGACGTGAGGCTTTTCCTGGTGATGTCTTTTAGCACATTCTCGCTTACTGAACGTGCTTGTAAATTGAATATAACTATGGTGGTGGAAGTTAACCGCTTTGCCGATTGTGAAACGCAAGCTGGGGATCTTTCAGGGTATATCCAACAAATATTATTCAATTACTGAGGTCAAATCTTTATGGAAAAAGATTATTCTTTAAAGGTATAGACCAGCAGTAAATGTCGGTTCTCTGTATCACGTGTAGGATCAAAGCTCAACCATATGCTTGAAAATCGTTACAGGTAATATAAATATCAATTAGCACAGTATGTGAATATTCGGTATTTGCTAGTTTGATAATGATATCGATGAAGTAACAGAGGTATCTCAAATGTGGATCATTATTAACAGAAGTTTGAAACAGGCTCCAAATAAACATTAGAATTATATAAACAGGTTTAATAGTATTAGCATCTGCTATGGATTTGTATCACCTTTATTAAAGATTTTAAAAAAGATTTCAAAGTATTGCTTCCTATGAAAAGGATTCTACGAATTCTTAGTAATGAAACTAGTTTAGCTAAATTATATGAACATTCTTTGTTCATTTACATATGCAGATAAACAGGATTTACCTTTAACACGAATCTCTCTTATTTTGCTTGAAGTACTTTAACGAAGATTTTTATAATAAGACTAATGCCTAAGAGACCTTTTTGAAAAGGTTACATTAATAATCCTTTATGGATGTCCCTTTTATCAAAATGGGTATCGTATACTTATAGCTTGAGTATGGAAATGATGGGGATACAACATGAGTAACCTTAGAGTTATTTACAGAAAGTCGTACATAAAAGATCCTGCGAGACTTTGAGATTACCGCCACGGTTTAGAAACGACATTTAGTAATCTAGATAAGAATGTTTTAACTGCCTATTTGCAATTATATAGTTTAATCGAATTTTAATAAAACAAATTTCTACTGATAGTGAATAAATGATCCATGACGATGTATTACCAGCAGTTCTTGGATCAATGTCAGACAACTTTGAAACTACACTGTGATGTCTTTTCAGGTACTTAAGGAAACACAACAAGATTTGATAAATAAGTCAAGCATAAATAATAAAGTAGAACAAGAGCAAATTACAAATGTGCAAAAAGACCTACAGAAGAATTAAAATGAAGAAGTAGTAAAAGATGCACTTTCTGTACAATGTAAATCTAGACACAAAGATTTCATAGACAATTTTTCCTTGCCTACACTAAGAGAAAGTACCTAAACAGTTTTTCTGAAATCCTAATTCCAATAGTAATGCCTTTTTAGTTTCAAATCATTCAATGAGACAAAAAATTTTACCTAGAAAAGATGCAGAGGATGATAATATGATAAATACAATTCATACAGTTACACCTAATGTCACAACAGGTCTCGCCACAGTTAATAATAATAATGCTTACGTTGAGTAGTAGGATTTACAGATTAAGTGTAAAAATATTACGATTTCCAGAATCTTAAACTAACATAGGCAATGAATTCTCGCTTTTCATAACAGATACAGTAACAATTAGTCCTGTTATGACGACATTATTACAAGAGATGCCAATAATAACATCTGCACCTTTACCTTCAAGAGATAAAGGTCCCTTACAAGTAGATGAACAATGATAAAGAAAGAAGCCAACAGACAACCAGTGAAGGGAGATAAAGAAATATTTCACTACCGATGCATTATGACAAATTGTAAAGATAAAAATATTACAAAAATACTTTCAAAGGAATTAAGTTCAACAATACCAAAGTCTACCTCCGATAAAAATAATAGAACACCAGTAAAGATATTTCTTGCTATCCATGGGCACTTTGTTCCTCTTCGTGTATGGATTACTACTCTCCTCAGCTATAATGTAATTCTTTGTGAAGAGTGGGTTCTTCCTACATTTGATAGAACGAGTTCTGAAAGTGATTACGTAGATGAACAACCATCCGATCTTGTCCAAATCCTGCTTGGGAAAAATTATAGCTTAATTGCGTCTACGGAATCTGACACCAATACTAGTGAAACTTCTTTCTCTGAACATGATGATCTTAAAGGTGCAGAGGATGATGCTCCATTATCAGAGTTAGATTTGCAAAGGCAGCACTATATTGCAGCAATGGTGGACCAAACGATAGAAGCCTTATCGAAAGAGTATAAGAACATTGACAACGATACTAGCCTTATACAAGATGTTAGTATTACACAAAAGGTTATCACGACTGTGCTTAATAGTGATATCTTGGAGTGGACTGCAATAAAAGAAGAAGAGTGTACGGATACTTCCTCAGAAGGGTGTAATCGAATAGGATACATGATAGCTCTCTTAGATAATGCTCCTTTCACGGATATTCAGAAACGTATTCTTTCTTCTGTTATAACTGTTAGTTCTGCGATCAACTGTCTATCTTTCATGGAACAGGACCCTGAAAGCTCTACGGATTCTTGTGGAGATCCAATACGATACATGCATCTTCTTTATAAAGGCAAATAGATGAAAAAGTATTTAAACAGATAGATGATATGGCATGGAAATACTCAGATGAGGACATCGTAGAATTGATAACGAGAATATCCGTGGTCTGATCTCAAGGATGGAAACCTTGGCATGAAAGTGTTGTGTCCTTGTGGTGGGGGCTACCTGAAGAGCAGCCATGCGAAACACTTTTTACTCAGTGATGAACGAGCATACTCATTAGGTATACAAGAGCTAAGCTCTTTACAAAGTTCTCCTGCCACTTATGTTTAGACCTACAAGAGATAATTATGTATGTTGTTCGTTGCTCTTATATGTTGGTATATCGAATACATAAAATCTTCTTCGTATGCCGTTATTACCCCTGTACAAATTATGTGGATTGCAAATCTTGTTAATGCTAAGAGAACTTTAGATGATATACAAAAATCCTTTCCTGAAGCAACACTGAATGAAATTGTTGAGGTTGTTTATGGGGTACGAAAGACAATAAGATCTTTCCTGATGTGGGTAAGAAGTTTTTAGGCAATGCATTTCCCGACGAATCACCAGTTCCTAAAGATAAAATCGGCTATTATGATTTTGATACTGAGAGAGATTACCAACTTTTTATAGATCCTGAATTATCTTTGTCACCTGAAATGAGAAGATGCCTATGGTTACGAAGTATTTTCTTAGTCCTCATTAAAAATCTAATAGAAGATATTACACTGAAGACACTCAAGGTAGTAGTTGGATAGAATGGATTATTTTACCCTCTATTACAGGTCTAGTAATTGTAATCATAGGGTATCGTGTGTACATCTGGAAAAGACGTCAAAGAACTCCAATCACTGAAGAGACTGGTGCATCTTCTACATCATCGGTATCATAAATAAACAAATATTTTTCTTATATAAAAAGGCCATAATTAATGAAACATTATGAACAAGTATATACAAAGTAAAAAATATCATGGTTAGTAGAACATAAATGTTAGGATTATAGAAACGAGACACAATAGATGAAGACTCGATATACAAACAAAGAGTGGAATGCAAAATTGTACCAATCCAGAATTTAGACACTGTTTCCGATGATGTAGAAGTAAAATCTATTTGTTCTTATTCTTCATCGAGAGATAATGATTTTGTATGGGTTCCTGACAACTAAGTTCCTTCTAATACTACTTTATTTAATGTTTATATGTGTCAGTTCTATAAAAGAGTCCAAGTCAATTTGCTTGTAAATTGGACCAAAAGCTTAATATTTTTAATGATAGCAAACTTTTTCTTATATAACCCGACTTTATGTGCTGTCACCTCCGAAAATGTATCCTAATGGGTAAAACAAGACGAATACTTTATCAAAGAAGAAGCCGATCGTTTAGGTATTTGGAAACTTATACCTAGAAGGTTGAATGACCAAGATATAGGAGTTTGGCTCGAAGAAAAGCCTCGTTAAACTGCTATAGACGAATCTGATAGTAATTTGTCAGGCAAAGATGCTTATTATAATCAACGAGATCCTTTACCAACAGAACCATTACCGGAACTAATAACCAAAATGGAAGCGTCTTCACCTCAACCTGAACAATCTTTGCCACAAATAGACAATCCTGCCTTACTAGATGAACAACAGTTTCAGGAAAAGATACAATATATTGATATGGTGTTAGGCCATGCAATTAGTATACTAAATACAGCTTATCCTGCAGTCTTAGACGCAAACTTGCCACCAGTCGACGTACCTGATGCTTCTATGAAGAGTGCAATATATGTAGCTTTAACCACGCATGGTAACATCTCTGAATGGATGGCAAAGACTATGGAAGAAGCATTAGATTCTCATAGTAGGGGTAATATCTATGTAAATATAGTACAAACACTTAAAGATGGGGCTGAAAATATTACCGAAGAAAGGCTCTTAACTCATATGGTTGCATGTTTATCAATGGTGAATGGTGCAAGCGCTTTACATATTGATAATACTCAATTAGAGAATATGTTAAATACTCCTTTTTACGAGGAGATTTATGCAAAATACCAGTAAAGCTTAATATATAATGTAACTTTATCAGAGTGTATTACCTTGGTGCCTTTGGGTGTGGGGTAGATATCTGAAGAGCTAGCTGTATTTTCTTGGAAGGTAAAAGCTGAAACACATTGTAATATAGTCCAGCAGCAAATTTTTCTAGCACTATTTTTAAGAATTTATCACAGTAAATATTTAAACTTACTTGACATACAAAAAACTTATCTACAAAAATGCCATATCTGATTAATAGTAAGCGTTGTTACATTTATCGATACAAGTTGCCTGGTTAATACAGAAGTGAACTTAAACTATGTATAAGAAGCATTTCCTGATAAAATCATAGGTGTCGTTTATAACAGTACGAAAAACGATAAAATATTTTATGACGAATTATAATAGTAATTCTAACACTGCAGGATGAGTAGAAACTGTCCTAGAGTCGATAAGATTATCCGTTAATGGTATGAAGTAGATCAAAGTCTTTTTTGTAATACTTGCTCTATCATACTCAATTAATTATTGTTTGTTAAATATGCAAAAGCTATTCCGTTATACAACAACCTTAACACAGAGATCTTTTTATAGATAAATGATTTATGGCAGAATCTTTTACCATCTACTTCAGTTATGTTGCAACCAAACCCTTAAAGGTAAAGTTATAGATACACAAGAATTGCATCAAGAAAAGCAGAGGTAAATAAGTGTGAGATACTTGTGATAAGGATTATAGTGTAAATACGACAGAGCTTATGCTAAATTCAAAACACATTGATAGCATTTTTTCTTGGTAATGATACCAATATAACATCTTAAGGAATAAGCACGTTAAATTATCTTTATATGTTAAGAACCTTGTACTTACTTTACCACAACGTGCTTAGTGGTAGAAGAATTTGTTGCTGGGCTATATTAATATGTTAACTTGTGTGTAATACTACACACGATTTTTATAGTAAATATTCCTTAGGATACTTTGAAGTCTTGTAGGTTATATTAAAGAAATACAGAGTTAAGACTTACATGTGTTTACCTGCTTTTAAAGGTTATCTTTGTAACAGGTACCTCATATAGTTATTTGTATGACAAGAATTATATCTACAATCAAAATAAAAATCTTTGAAGTAAGACCTTAAACTATTGCAATAGCTTTTAGAATAATTTTGAACAAAGTAGATATTTTTACTAGAGCTTAATGAGCATGTAAGGAGTCTTTAAGATAGATGACAATAATATGGTAAAATATAGGCTTGTAGGAACCAATAAATAATTCTAAACACCAATAGCACTTACATAGCATAGGCAGGTATAGCTAAGATACAAGTTTAGCCAATAATAGAGGAAAGCTCCTGCTAAATATGTAATAAGATATGGCCGCTAGCATGTTCGCAAATAACCGAACACCCAGGCTATTGGTCGTAGGGCAAAGAAAGAAATTCTACACAATTAGTAATGGTAAAAGCCATAAAGCATATTACGTGGGCAAAAATATTAAGAAATTGTATCGTAATTCTTTAATACCAATATAATCCAAGCAATAAAGAACTTAAGGCTAATGTAAAGTTATAATTACATGTGAACTACTGTAAAGCTAAATGGATTAATCCTCCCAAATTATATAAAAGATCAAGGTAAACACAGTAACCATTGAGGAAAGTATCTCAGCCCTTACTTCCTTTTGTTCTGACAAGATACTTAGGACAAATTATATTTAGCCTCCATACTATTTGCCAGTTATTTGGTATAAAGTATAACTTTTATTAAAAGGTAGTTAAGGCCAATACAATGGCCTTATAACAACTGTAAGTATTGTTAAATTGTCAAAGATAATCTATATTCCCAAATATATTGGAAATATGACATAATCTCGAATTGTTCAAATGGATTGAAATAAACATATGTTAGCCTTTATATTTGATGTATTCTAATTAATGTGTGAAATTATAATAATTTAAATTATTATAAGACCACACTTGTGTCAAGAGCTGCACAGAGAATAATATTAGGTGATGTATTCCCCGAGGAAATTGTCAACACGATTGAGTAAGGATAAAGTTATATTAATCCCTAAGAGATAATCTCTAAAGCAAAAATACAAATAATAAATTAGGTTTGAGATAATAATTATAAGGCAAAAATTAAAACAACATAGACAACATTAAAGTTTTAACATTTTATATTGTTATGAGACAATATAGGTTTGCCTGAAGTATATGAAATACTTCAGAGACTTGTTTTTGAACACCTTATGATTTACTTTATACGAAGTTTCAATAGCCTCCTATGCGTGGAAGAAACTAGTGGCGTTTCCATATAAACTATAAGGAAACTTAAATAAAATAAAATAGCTACTGGAAAAGATAAAGTATCAAATTGTGCATGTTATCGTGATTAGTTAATCCATTAACAAGTTTCCTCTATTTAATAAGGTTTTTAAGTGTTAGCACACATTATCGAGAGATTTTGGTTCTCTAGTTTAAATGCTAAGGATAGTTAGAGTCAAAGTCCTTTGAGGTTCAAAGGACTCTAATAATAAAGGTAGTATCTTTGATAATAAAGAACTTGTATAGCTGATTAAGTTCAACATATTTTTCTCAGTAGAAGTAAAAGATTCACTAATAAAGCAAGTAAAGTTAATGATCATAAAAATTAAATATTATCTTTATAATATTCTCATGGAATTCATCCCAGTCTTCTAGATATCATAAAAAATGTCTATTTATCAAAAAGGGAAGGTAATTATCAGCTTTATAAAAACGATTGTCTTAATAAAAAAATGAAGATTGCGACGGTACTATAAAGTTATTAGAAGATGTACTCGTTTTCTTTTGTCTAGATAACTTCTATTGCAGGTTTTAAAAGTAAAGCAGAACACTTTTGTCTCGTTTACGTCGACAATTATAGATAAAAGATTACTATAAATAATCGAATATGGGCTAATAATTCGACAGAAAGAAATCTTCTTCATGTTTAATTTAACTAAGCAAAATTAGCCTGATTTAAACTATATCCAAAATAGAGCGCGGAAGTTCTCATAAGGAAGTCGTCTAAGTTGTAGACAATTTGACTAAGGAAAATATGAAGGAGTTTTAACATCATATTAGCCGTAGGCCAGATAAGTAATATTAACCCTAATAGAAAATCAAGATCATATTCATACTAATTTCATTAAACTATCACAAGTATCTAACGATCTCCCTTCTTCATAGTTAAAGCATACTAAAAGGGGTTCCGAAGTGGCATTATTAGCAGAAGGATGGCCTTATAGTATCGTTTTAATATTAGATACTATCGAGGAAATCTCAAGTAGATTTTTTACCTATTATAGATTCAGCCCGTAACGTTTTTTCATCTTATTTTCTATATCTTGAAAGTCATTTTAAATATTCCCTTTGTCAAACAAAAAGATGTCATATTTTTTATCTCTACAGTGTAGGTTACTGATGAAAGATTATGAGAAATATTATTATTATAAGGAACTTTTTTCTTAATAGAAATACAGGCCTAATTTGTAAAGGTATGCGAACAATCTAAGGTTTTCGATTTCACAGAATGGAGATGATTCACGTTTACCAGCAAAGGCTTTTATTGGTTGTGTTAGACATTTCTTGTATGATAGTTGTTGTATAACTCTTCATAGGTTTTCACAGTCCACACGGAGGGGTTTGTATGTCTTGTTAGTGTAACAAATGCAGCTTTTTTAATCGAGTAAATGGTGATATCCTCCACGTTTTGATAAGGTTGAGAAACAATGCTATATGCTTCCTGTTAAGAAAAGAAGCAATGCGATTGGGCTAGTAAGAAAACACAACGTAAAAATATTAAAAGAGCACGGGAGGTATTTTTACATCGTGAGAGATTCCTCATGGAATATAGTTAATATTGATGTTGTTAAAAGGTGGTACTTATCTCAATAGAGAGTTAATCGTTACAGTAAAAAGTTCACAACATTTTTGTATAAAGATTGGTGTTCTTTTATACACTACAGTTCTTCTGTAAATTAGATCTTTGGAAAAAGCATATGCTATCATACTTTCTTTCATTTACAGGAGAAGGGGGACAAGTTCTTTACTACACATGGTAGGTATCTCTTTTTAAGGTAACATGTATTTTTCTTTTTAAAGAGAAACGGATATACTGTATTATAACTGTTACTCACTAATGTATACCTTCTGATGTTATTTACTAAAATAAAGATATGTTTTACCAAGAGATTTAAGGAAGAATTCTACACAATATATCTGATAGCATTTGATAGAAAGATTGTCTATGAGTAAAAGTATTACATTAAGATAAGACATTGTTAAAATGTGGTAAGTGTATGTTGGCCATAAAAATATATATATATATCATTTTAAATGCTTAAGAGCATCCTTCCAGTGTAAAATCATAGAAAATGATAAAAGTAATCTAAGGATATTTTGATAGCTTTATAAAGATGTTTAGAACACTCTTACGATGGTAGATCTTTGTCAGACTAATTACAAACAATTGAATAAGTAGTGGTAGTCTATTGTGAGAATATAATATAATTTTATATTATATTCTTTTCTTTTATAAAAGGTTATTATTCTAATGGTTAATAAAACAAAAATATGTTAGAAAGTAGTAGGGGATTCAGTGTTATTTAAAAGATACCATGTATAAAAAGAGCATAAATAACCACACAAAGAGGAGCATGTCTTTCTCTTTTATTTATGCATTTAGGTAAGGCATATTTTGGTATGGTTAACCTTGGTATTTATTCTTTGCAAAGAATAAGTATTGTCGTAAGATGATTCATACAACGATGTGTACCCTTGCTAACAACAGACTTTATCATATCATGTTAATTATTCGAGCTTACAGTATAGACGATAAGTCTTGCATTTCTTCTATTTATCTTATTATCAATAAACTTTTTGTTCAAGTATAAATATAAAGTAAAAGAATAGAGGCATTTTAAAGTATTCTTTATAATTATCGTATGACAGTATATATGGTTATGAACAGACTTAAACTTACTAAAAGAGATTTAACCAATACTTTGGTTAAAATAAGGGGTTCTGAGAGAAGATTGTCAATAGTTACTGGTAGGTTATAATGTTCTTATAAAGTGTTTAAAGTGTTTAGCCGATTTCTGGCCTTCTTTCGTACAATAGCTTTAACAAATTTTTCAATGTTTTTAAGACTGCGGTGAGATAGAAAGAACTTTTCTTTCTCCTTCTTTTCAAGAAAGTCACTTCTTTTTTTTTCTAATAAACTTTATCTTCTTTTCATTAAGGAATGAACTTTATTGTTAGTAAAGATCGTTTGAAGGTTTTCTTACTCTTTTTCTATATCTTACCATTTATGAAATCTTTTGAAGTACTATTCCATTGATCTTATTAAATACCTTTTAAGTTTATGAGAACGTTTTACCTTCTACGAAATCTTTTGAAGTACTTAAGGGTCTTCTTTTAAAGTACCTCGCTTAAGCTTTCTTCTAATCGGAATCGTCTAGCTCTATATTTAACTCGATCCCTCTGTTTTCTCTTTCTATATCTTCTTTAAGAGTTTTAGTTCTATTAATAATCGATGTACCTTATGAGATCCCTTTTACTAGAGGCACCTTTAGTCTATATCTTTAAACTTTCTTTTTAATAAGGAGTTATTAAGCGTTTTCTATATGATTTTTACTCTTTAAAACACGTGGTCTCCACGTAGAATAAGCTTATTAATATTAAAGGTCTCTTAAGAAAAGACTATTAAGTTTTTTACGTTTATCCTACACGGAAACGAAAACCCAGTAATAGATTCTAAGGTCTTCTTTCTCCAAAAACGATAATGACAAATATTGAAGCTTAAAGAAAATCGCTTAACTTTTCAAATAAAGTAAAAATAATAATTTATTAAAGGTTTTACTAATCGTTTAGACTAACAAGAGTATAATCTTTTTCAAAGACTTTACTTTATGAGGAAGTTACAAACCGTAGAGCTGTATGGAAGTATATATAAATCTCTTTGAAATATAAAAGACCTTTAAATGCTTCTTCAATAACCAGTTTCAGCTAAAGGAAAATAACATTATGTTTAATAAGTATTTGACTATACTGTATTAAAAGTTAAATGTTTTTTTGTCATTAAAGACTGTAAGGTTGTAGTCATTTCTAACTTGATCGAAAGTGAAGCAATTGCTCTATTGCTAGTTTCATATGCCCTTACGTTTTACATAATACGTGAATAAAGAAACTCTATACTTTCAGATAATAGAAAGGAAGTATAAATCAGAATTCTTAGAGAATCACTAGTGTACAAAATTTAGCCACATATTTTACTTAAGTTCTTCGTGTTTCTTAGCTCGTGTAAAGCCATGGGAACGTCTTCTTGTTATGAATAATAACGAAAATAAATGGGTTCACTCTAAAAGCCCTTAATAATGCTTATATATTTTTCCAGGCCACTGGTTAGAAATACATCTAGATGGATGTTCTCTCTTCACCCACAAAGAACCTACAGTCTTTAATACGTTTCTCGAGCATGCCTGTAGGTTTCTTAGACCCTTATAAAATAAGCCGCAGAAGCCTTAATCGAAGATGATGTTTATAGGATCTTCTACATCACCACGTGAATAGTTGCAAAGTATTCCTTCGTCGTGTGTAATATAAGCTTACCATAATTAAAGATCGTCTCTTAAGACTAGGTAATAGTGCTTTTGCGAAACATGTCTTTTTCATTTTTTTTAATTCACTTTACGAAAGACGCATTAAGTCCTTTAATATGGTTTTTTCCTCGATTCCTTATGTGACCGAAAGGATGTACAAAAAAACGTTTTCGTGGCCACGTCTTAATATGAATCGCTTGAATATGATCTTTGAAAGAGTTCCTTCTTCTTTTCACACGAACACTGGATTAAGAGTTCTTACAAACGACTTCTTAATTTTTTTCTCAATAAGGTATAAATGTTATCCTCTAGAATACGCTTTCTTTTTCTTAGTATTAAGGAAAAGATCTGGCTTCTTAAAGTGTGCTCAAAAGCTAAATTAGTCCTATTCTAATGCTCTTTGTCTATAAGAGTAGTGTTTTTCAGTATAGCCAATTAAGTAAAATCCTTTCTAAGAGATGTCCCTTAAAATATAATCAGTCAAAATTCTGCGAAATCATTCCTTTTGCTGAGGATTCAAAGAAACCCCATATAAGTCATAATTTCGCGCTCAAGCCATATGCTGAAGAAAGCTATTTACGATAATGGTAATGTCAAATTGTATTTAGACTAATATAATACGCTGTGCTACTGAATAATTATATAAATATAATTTAAAAGAAAACGTTATATTTTTGGATTTGATCAATAGCGTAGCAGTAATTAAGAATACTGATACTGCTTTAAAAGACCAGTATAACAACCAAGAAGAAGGTTTCATAACATATCATTAATCAAACTTTATAATAAGTATGAGGTTTATTACTAATAAGTATGTAAATTTTTCTTTATTATAAACATGGTTATTTAAGTGTTTTTGTTTGAGCCTCTTCTTTCTCTAAAATCGCTTTCTTAATGCCTCTAATTCATTATATCAGTATTTAAGGTAAGTTCACGACACTTATAAACTTCTTGTGCTTTTGATATAAACTTTGATTTACTCAAGTGCAAGAAATGGATTACATGTTTAGATGTTTTACAGTTACATTTAAGCGTCCTCCATTTCCGGCAAATTCTGAAATAAGCCATAGCTTTATAAGTGAAGTGGGCCATTGATCTAGAATACTATACAAACATATAGCGTATCTTGGCATCTAACGGAATTTTAAGACCATATTACTACCTAAAGCCTCGTCCAAAGAGCATCAAAATCCTTTATAAAGATTGTTTGAGTGGATGATTTAATAAAAGCTATTAAGTCTGCAGCCTTTACTTTACCTATTCCTAGAAGTTATGAAATGTAGCATACATGAAATTGAGATGATATTATTAGTTGTTTTGATTGTTAATTGCATCAATTATCTTTTTTTCCTTTTTTTAATATATATGATCTTCTCTTGAGAAAATACCTTTACCGTATAAACATTTGTTTTTTAAATAATTTATAGTTTTCTCAATACTACGTAAAATTGTACATTATACTAAAAAAGATTAAACGTCGTTTATGATTCGATTTTTAACAGGTACACAAGAGATTGGTTACAATAAAAGTTTCAATCGATGAAGATCTAGGCTGAAGGAATGCCTAAAAAGCTTAATACGCTTAGCGCTATAATTTATCCATGCAAAAGGATCTCCAATAATATCCTTTGGATTTGTACTTCCATTTTGCAATATTATGTCGAAAAGTATTATCTTTGTTACTAAAAACAAGTATTAGGCATTGTGTTAAAAATCCTTTGGTTAATAAACACTTTTTTTATATTATAACAAGGTACAGAATATCATTCAATACTATTTCAGGAATCTTTGGGTATTCATATTATTTATAAAGTCTAACTAAATACGACTGGACTTCCAATCTTGTTTTTCCTGTAAAATTTTGGAAGATATTTAGACTAATTCCTGTAGATCAGTAAGAACAACCATCTCTCTTCAGTAAACGGTAAGTATCGTTTTTACGAGTCTATCAGAATAAGTATTTTTGACACTTGAAGACTTTTTATCCCTTTTTTAAAGAGATCCGCACTCGAGGATAAAGTAATGGTTTCTACCATAAGTGTACAAATAATAAACCATCAATAAGACATTCGCTCTAAAACAGCTTAATACCTTATACAAAAGTCATTTACTGTATTTCACAAGTGGCGCACCTATTTTGATACACTATTCATAACACCATCATATGAGGAAATCTGCTACCATGAGCTTATACGCATCCTTTTAAATAAGCAAAATATTTCTTACCTGATGACGTGATAAGCGGAACTTACGTAATAAATTGACCTGCCTGACCACTGATAAGCAAAAATTGCGTATCGGGCTTTTGGTAAAGTTTTAATGGGATATATCCGATACGGCTTGCATTATCTTAGTATACCTATAATTAATTCTATAATTTCTGCATTTTTAAATTATGTCTTTTCTTTTTTTCTTAACTTGAGATTAAGGATATTCATAATAATAATTAATCAATAAAACAGATTTATAAAAGTCATCCAATAGTTAGGACGTTAAAAGAAATATTTAGTTTATGATTCCATGAAGTAATCGTAGTTGTTTATATAACCAGAAATATAAAATACTTGCTTCTGATATATATGATTTCAGCAACTATTAATATTAATAGACGTTTGAAAAAAAGATTAAGAGCGGAATTAATTCCGTCATCGTAGTGGAATATAGACAATGAATGAGAACAACTCTTGTATGGCGTAAAACATAAATCTTGAAGTAGAGTATTATTTTTAGGATAACAGAGCCTAACATAAGAAAGCTTTTATACTCATAAAGAATAAATGCTTGCTGAGAGAACACATATGTTAATATACAGTAAAAGAATTATTGTTATAAGATTCCTAGAAAACTGAACAAAATTTATTACTAAGTCAGGATAAGCAATAATTGTTTAAATTTTTTAAAACTGCAGATCTCATCATAAAGCGATGTACTTAATGATACAAACGTATATGACCTTTTCTCGCAACTCTTTAGGTATTGGCCAAAAATCTTGTTCCACGAGGTAAGCCCTTCTGGTTGCAATATCACTGAAGGTATTGAAATCGCATCGTTGACCATCTCACGACTTGTGGATCTGCAATCCTATGCAGATAGCACGACGAGTGATCCTTTAGTACATTGAATTTTTGGCGCTATGTACAGATAAAACAAACCAACAACCTGACTGCCACTTTTGCATTACCTAAAGGGCTTAATTAAATACTTAATAATTCTAAGGAAGTTGGGCCTGAGTTATCGAAACACGAACTACAGATCCTTACGCATATTTTTTATAAAATTAGTACAATTTATTCTTAAAAAAGTATTGGAAGTAGGATCATTTTGGGAAGCTCTCCTTATCCAGAAAATTTGTAAATAGATTAATTCAAGTGAATTCATTTGTGGGGGGGATATCCGCCCCCTGCGGGCTAGAAAATAGGGTGTCCATAGCATCGGGCCTCTATCCATTGAGAACTGCCAGGCCAATACCTTGTCAACGAAGCCAATTTAAAGAATCAATAACTTGCTCTAATGTGTGCAAATAGCGCAACCTGCATTGTGTAGGCATTATGTTTTTCATGCTATTTTTTTGGTTATCTATTAATGTTATGTTATAACATTTAGATCAATTTGACGTAACCACGTAACCAAATGAGTTGTTGTAGGTTATTCTTTCGTAAAATGTATAAAATGCCTCGTTTAAATATTTAATGATTTAAGCGTTAATGTAGCGTTTAATACATCTTCTAGTTCTTTTGCGCTCTAGAAGTTTTTGTCTATTCACCAAAACTCAAATGGCTCAATCTTTAGCATGCGTGCTCTTGGATAAAAAGATTGAGGATTCTATTTCTTACCCAATTAGATCTTTTACTGTTTCTCCAGTTTTTAGGAAATTCCTTACTTTAGTGGGACAGTAGGTTATACTTGTGAATCTTTTATGTTCTGAACCCAAGTATCTTTTTTGTATTCTGGGGGGAATACAAATTGTTTAATTTATGTGCAATAAAAATAAAATTTAGAAACAGACGGGTCTTTTACGAAAGGTAGCAGACGAAAAGACCTTGCGAACTTTCTTTTGGATGTCGTATCCAGGTAACATCAAATATCTTATCGATTCTTTGAACTAAACAGTATGAAAAGCACTATATTAATGCATAAAATAACCCTCATAGTCTTAAAACAACTCGATATTAGTAGAACTGCAAGTAAGGCTTCTTTATAGATTCCTACTTGTTTATCTTTATGTGCACATTGGGAGATCTCACTGACCCTTTGGCAAGGTAGTCTAATAAAATAGCTAATTCGAAAGGTCTCCTATCTTATCAGGGGCATATTCTTATTAGAAAAAGTAAGAATATACCCTAATGCAGGTTAAGGCAACTTGGCGTCTCTTAACCTAGACATCGCCATGCATATAAAATATATCGCAGAAGTCACCATCAAAAATAGACTATACTCTATTAAAAGGATTGTAATAGTTTCCTTAAGTATAGTTCATAGTCAAATAGGTGTAAAAGAGTTTATAAAAAACGACCTACTTACCAAAGCTCCTATCAACATTCTATACCAAATTGTAGTAAACTACCCATATTTAAACTATGATTACTAAATCAACCTTTTACTATAAGACGAAACTTTCATCATTGTTTAAAAATATCCATATCACTAAGAGATCTATTCATGCTACCTGTTGGAGCACCCTTTCTTATTCTCGGGGCACATATGTAACATTGCCTTTAAAAGTTACAATCACGAAACGCTTTGGTGGTACAGAAAAATTTACCAAATGTGTGGGTGAGAAATGTAAAGAAGCATTACAAGCCTTAACGACTGTTAATCCTAACAATACGTCTACAACATCTCCTGCGCCTACAGCACCTGTAAAAAATGATTATTCACCAAACACTACTTTACCTTTGAAGAATCTTATTAAAGTAGAAGAGGCTCCTACAAGTGTACCTTCTATTTCACAAACAACTTCACAAGATGTTCTTCAAGATGACGTGAAAAGAATGGTACGAGACTCTTACAATACTAATAATGATTGTAGTCAGCCATCCTTCCAAGATACCATTAAAGATTACATGGAAAAAAATTCTCTTGTCTCAGAGAATACTCCTGCCAATAGAGATGTTGTTGTAGGAGAGGTTAATCGTATTCTAACCAGTAAAAATCAAACAATGGCTAATCCGACAGTTCAAGAAGAGCACCAAACTTCCCCTTCTAGTGGAGGTCGTGTATCACTCCCGCAAAGTAATTCTGGTATATCAGGTACGCAAAGTTCACGTAGTAGAACTACTTTAAATACTGAAAATAGCCAATCAGTACCTCATACAACTACTCGTGGTTATGCTTCAGTTCATGGGGGTAAGTATAAGTTTCCACCTGATCCTATTATTGCTTCCAATGATTCTTTACCTAAAGCAGAGGGTGATCAGTCGGGTTATCATAAAGTGGTGGTAGTATCTGTATGTAATAAGCCGGAATGCGCAACAACAAATTGTGCAACTGAAACAAATCTTAACACAGGAGATACACAACCCAATCCTTGTGGGGAACCTAAAGAATATCATCAAAGACCTCCAGAAGATCATGAGTACATTGTTCATGAACTGGGAGGTACTTTAACCCATACAGTGCCTACTAACATGACAGGTGTTCGTATTGATAACTCTGTAGATATGAAAGGTGATGGTACACATCAAGATTTAGCTGTAGAAAAAGGTACTCGTCCTATAGATCCAGATAAATTTAAACAAAATGAGGATCTAACATTATATCTTCAGACAGATTCACATACAAATGTAATATTAAATAATATGCCACCAGACTCAGTATTAAATGAAAAATAATATAAGTTTAATGGAATTCTTAAAAAGTAAGATTTATTTATTGATTGTTGGCATTATAATAATATTTTTGCATATTTATTTTCGTTTTTTTAAAGCTAAAGAAAGCTATGATTTAAAAGATTTAAAGGATGAGATTAGTTTTTTGAATATAATATTATCCTTAATTTTTATATTAGTACAACTAGTTACAATTATGTCTCTACTTTACTTTTTATATAAGAAATATTATAATATACAAAAGAGCTCTATTTTAATACAAAACATATCAAAAATAGTTGATTATCTTTACTGGAAGCCTTTGGAACATATACATGACCTTATCGCACCAGATTTACCTTACTCAGGTACTCTAATTATTTATATAACAAAATTTTTAGAAAAAGGTAATAAAGACTTACGTTATAAGCTCTATAGGCATAGCTATATCTTATTTGAATACATACCTCAGATATTAGTAAGTAGTATTTTCTTTATCGAAATAGTACTACATAATCAAATGTATTATTTTTTATATTTTATCATACTATTAATAATACCTATTTTATATCAGATCTATCTAAAATTATCGTTAAGCTTTGTAATACGCAATGAACCAGAATTTTTAAAACGCTTATTAATCATACCAAAAGGATCTCCTGATATTCATGGTGTATATTTACAATGGGAATTTTCTCTTAAGCCTTTATATGCTGGAGAAAATGTTTTTCTCAATCAATATATAAAAGAGTATTTGTCTTTGCAACGTATTCGAACGCATATAATTAAAATAAAATTATATAAAAGCCAATACTATATTTACGTAGTCCTCTTTACATCAAGTCTATATTTAAGTGCAGCAATATATAGATTAATATATATACTCATGTAGCTCTTATACTTTTATTTAATAAAATAACTATGGTTTATCAAAGCAGGGAACCTTGGCACAGATTTGGTGTTGTATATTCGTGGTGGGAATTTTCTCTAAAACCTTTATATGCCAGAGAAAGTACTCTATTGTTAATAACATATCCAAAAAAGCTATTACAGAAGCTCTTGCATGGATATGGGAAACAATAATAAAATTCTTATTCGGATTACCTTAATGCACCACATATACTAACTCAACGCTATACAAATAATAATCTACCTATTAGGAGCAGGCCCGTTTGCCCACTCTTATAGAAATAGAAAAAGAAAAAGGAACATGACCTATTTCACAATACAATACTCATCAATAGCAATCTTTGTAGCTTGTTCGTTAGCGTTATCATTAGTACTATTTATCGCTGTCTATATCATGTCATTTTCTTCTAAAGTTGAATTTGAAAAGAGTTCAGCTTATGAATGCGGCTTCGTACTTTTGAAGAGGCTTCCCAATATCATTTTCGATTCAATTCTCGCTCATTGCGATTATGTTTCTTCTATTGATATTGAAGTACTTTACCTTTATCCAATAATTACAAGTGTTCTAGATTTCTCGGTATCTAATCTATTGATTCTTGCAGCATTCTTCGTTGTCTTAGCTGTCGGAATTGTTTATGAGATATCTCGACAAATCATGAACATGAATATAAGCGAAGCTACTCGTGATAATGGAATCATGAGTGTTTCCTACGGAAAAGCGACCACTTCAGGGGATTTTGGAAGTAGTGCTGCTAGTATGAGGAACACATCCACCTATTCCAGTGTTAAGCCAATAGGCGGAAATGGTAGTGGTCAAGATGCCCTTTGTTCAGGTACTGGTTTACATTGTAGTTCCCGTCGTTGTTTCTGTTCATCTTCAAGCAACCTTTTAAGGAGCGAAAGTAGCTTGAGGAAAGTAGTATCAGTATTATCCATTGACAATAACAAAGCCCGTTTATCCTTAACACTATGCTTAAGGAGAATATTAGCGTCCGTTGTTAAAAAGTTGTCTTGTGTCTTGGCTTATCGCTCCTCCGTGTACAGTATCTTGGCATCTGGTTCTTTAGTATCTCGTTTCCTGGCATCCTGTGTCTTGGCTTATCGTTCCTTGATATCTCTTGTTTGTGTATGTTGTTCTTATATCGTATTCGTCTATTCTTTCATGGCTTTCTATCTAAAAAATACCGTTTCTGAAATACCATATAATCTTAGCATGAACTCGGACTCTGACTCTGAACCGTACCTTTTGGATTATCGTTTTAAAAGCAACGTACCAACTGCTTTAAAGGATACGCGTACAAAAGGTGCTTTAGGTGATATAGCAAATGAGCCTCATGTGCGTAAAATTGCCAATAAGCCTCTGTCACCTTCTCAAGAGCCGGTTCCTAATACACCTGTTCAAGATCCCGTTTATAATGTTCCGGTTCCTAATACACCTGTTCAAGATCCCGTTTATAATGTTCCGGTTCCTAATACACCTGTTCAATACCCTGTTCCTAATATAGACCCAAACCTCAATGTTCCACCAGTAGGAGAAGATCTTCCAACTATGATTCGTGTTCCAGAAGGTACTCGTGATATGCCTCAGATTCATCACAATCCTAATGTACCACATGGATCAGAAGATCTTCCCGAAAGTCCCAATGTGTGGCTAGATCTAATTATCCCTATAGCCATTATTGGTGTTGGAGTAATCATTATAGGAGGAGTTATCTACTATATCTGGAAAAAACGTAAGAAAACTCCTCCTACTGATGGTGAAGGTGATGGTAATAGTGATAGCACTTCCTCTAAGAAGGAATCCACTCAATCCTCATCGAATACAATATCCAAGTTTACGATCGGAATTATCCTACAAATAGATCTCCTCTTCCTTTTCATCTCCTTTTCTTTTATCTTTGCTCTTCAATTGTTATCGATGGTCTTTACAACGTGATTCTCTCTCAGGGTTCGTGACCCTGTGATTCTTTTTCAAGGTCGAACCTTGGCACAGATTGGGTGTTGTATATCCGTGGTGGGATATGCCTGATGAGGCTAGCCATATCTTCTATTAGAAGGTTAAAAGCGAAACACTTATAAAGGAACGAAGTAGATCTGGGTGTTCCTATGATAAGTTTTTGGCCGCAGATCGCTTGTATTATATGGGCTAAATGGAGTTGATATGAAAGATTATGATATTTAGTCTTCTTAAAAAGATTACACAGAGTTTTTTAAGAAAAATATATCATTGATTGAGGGAGTCGCTATGGAAGATTATGATCTTAATCAATTATTAGTAACCCAAATATGTTCGGAGGCCTTTTTAGGGACTGTTGATAAACATAAAAATCTAATATAACCCTAAAAGAAATATAAGAAACAAAACACCATGCGAGTCGTCATTACTATATTAATTACTCTCATAGTATTATTTCTCTTAGGCAGACACTTGGGAATTATTGATAATGATCACAAAAGATCTATATCATTTTATCACTTAGGAATTATCTTTTATGGGATTACACTGCTTGCTTTTTTTATCATACCTTTTGCTTATCCACACATGTTCTATCTCTTACATCCTTTTGTATATTTTTTAATAACATGTTCTATCTCCTGTTTGCTTGCTTATATAATATTATATAAGTTTTGTGATATATCACAAGGATTTGTTTCTTTTATTTGTTTTTATGTTAATTACCTAATACTTTGCTTATATCTTTTATCATTTGCCACTCTTGTTAAAGGTTTAAAAAACTCTATATACCTTCAAGATATATCATACTTTTCTCAATATCGTTATTTACTTTTCGTTGTTGTAGGCTTCTTTATTGCAAGTTTATTTTTAGTAAATTTTCTTACTCCTGTAGTTAATTCTCATTTTAAACGTTTACTTTCACTTGTTGCATATCCTTACTTATATGAAGAAACACTAAAAATACTTAGTACTTGGGAAGCAAGCTTTTGGGGACCTTTGTTTGATGCTATTATTACCAAAATAAATATTTCAAAAGCTTTTCGATATGTTTTTTTTATTACACATGCTCTTTTATCATTTATTATCCCTCTCATCTTTGCATTATTATTCTTGTATATAGTCTTTGTTCATGGTGATCTTCGCTATCTCATATATATTATGCCTGCATCATTTATAGCATGGTTCTATCGTCATCTTGCCTATTACTTCTTTGCCTTTTTTGATACAAATTCTCGCGCTATTAGAGAATATTTAGAAATCACTTTATTAGGTAAAAATATTTCAGGAGATCCAGATATTGTTTCCTATAATCCAGAAGATATTTGCTTTACTCTTTCTGAGAAAGCTTTTTCTGATTTTGGCCCAGAGTACAATCATAATGAACTTCTTAAAGGTTTCCAAAAAGATTTTGTACATTTAGGTCAATGTCAAATTTATATCTTAAAATATCAAAAAAAAACTTCTTATATCTCTTATCTTATCTTTGGAATACGATACCTTGCTTGGATGAAACTTTCTATTTTTTTCTTCTATCTACAAGATAACATACTCGCGGTATATATTTTGTCTCGGTGTCTCCCTAATATGGCTTTTACACGTTCTTATGTAACCAAGGCATATTATGTCGATAAAAAGGCACGCTCTGTTTTAGAAGCAGCCACTAAAGGTGCATACCATGGAAGTCATCCAGTTACTACAGATGTCGATCTTGCAAATGCTCAAGGTGATGTGCCCTTTAAACATCAACCAACACATGGTGATGGTCCTAGCAATAATCCCAGCAAAATCTTAAGTAATCAGGTCGATTTGCAAGGTAACCTTAGACCCCAAAAAGCTGTATACCCTGACCCTGTATTAGGTCCTATTTACTTTTCTAAAAATGCTTTAGGAAACGAAGTAGCTGGTTCAGAAGCTTTTTATAAACGATCTGATGTTCAAGCCAACGATAAAGCAAATACTGAATAAGAAATAATGCCATTAGTTCTATTCTCTTTGTCTTGTGTATATTATTTTCTCTTAACTAGTTTCTCAAGGTCGAACCTTGGCACAGATTTGGTGTTGTATATCCGTGGTGGGATATACCTGAAGAGCAGCTATTGCGAAACACTTCAGTATAAGAGGAACATAGTAGGTCTGGGCGTTCCTATGATAAGTTTTTGGCCGCAGATCGTTTATCTCTTAAAAAATAAAGGAGATTGTACATTTAGTGAATATAGTAAAAACATGATTTATTACATAATAACGACTAATTTCATATTAATTTTTCTATTAACTTTTTTACAAAGTACAATTCTATACAATATGGGTTATGGCTTCAAGGGACGTCAGTTATTAATGGGCCTATTAAGCATGAGGTTGGTGATTAGGGGCCTGACGAGGGTATTCCCGAATAACACTAATACTGACTTATGTGCCACTAGGTTTGCCTCCTTTACGGGAGCTATTAATAATTTTCTACATGGCTGCTTTCAGATACGTGATTCTCTCAAAAGATTTTTTAATATGGTTACTTTAAAAAAGATAGCGGTGTATCAAATGCGTAAGATTCTTACTGTGGGAAATCTACATCTCGCAGTCGTAACTCCTTATCAGATCTCCAAAATGGAGAATCTTGTCAATGCCGAAGCCACACCTCTCGAGGTCCTGACTGCCTTTCCTGAAGCAACTCCCGAGGAAATCCTTCGCGTTGTAGATAATGCACATCAGAATGGTGTTATCTCTTCCAACATAATAGAAGCATTTACAGACAAAATCCCCTTTTTGGGTTGGTTTGAAGGTTTGGAGAAGACGAAGTTCTATCAAGATAAACAGATTGCCAGGTATCCCGAGCTATACCCAGAAGGCTATGTTTCTAATGAGCAGCTTTATCCAGAGCTTTTTTCTATTAATGAGCCTAAAATTGATCTGCCAACTAATGAACCTTCTCAAGACCCAGTTCTTACTAAACCTGCATCAAACTCATCAAATACATCTGGCTCATCAAATTCTCAATCATCAAATACATCTAGCTCATCAAATTCTCAATCATCAAATACATCTAGCTCATCAAATTCTCAATCATCAAATACATCTAGCTCATCAAATTCTCAATCATCAGAATCAGATACATCTAACTCATCTGATACTGAATCATCGACGTCTACAGATACTGATGTAATGCTACCCCTTGCAGAACCAAACCGCCACTTACCATCTGGAACTAATAATTTCATCCCGATCGAACTCACATATCTTGTCGTAGGAGGTTTAGTCATCATTAGTATTGGAGCAATTATCTATTATCTATATAAGAAACGTAAAGGAACTCCACCTACTGGTAGTGAGGGCGCTGCTTATCATGTATCTTTGAAGTCTGTTTCCAGTGAATCGTCAAAAGCATCTTCTAGTACGAAGTCTGAATTTACAATCGGCATTATCATGCAAACTTTACTTTATCTATTAATATATATATCCCTTCTCATCTTGTTAGAACAACATCTCTTATCTTCCTTGTGCTTTTCTACCATAGCATTCTTTCCTTTTTTAAATCGCCAACCTCTTCTTAAACTCTTTCTATCTATAAATAGCAGATTTTCAACTGCAAAAGTTTACCAAGGTTTTTTTGGTTTACTAGCACTATTTGAAGTTGCAGATCATCCGGACAAGTATAATTTATTGCCTTATGAAGTATATATTAAAGAAGTAATTTGCCTTATTATCTTATCAAGTGTTCTTCTTTTTTACTTTAAAAAGGCAATCTCTGATCAAATCTCTCATCTCTTTTTATACTTATTAAAGTATAGGTTCTTTCGCAAAATCATATGTTATTATTGCTATTGTGTATTAGTTATAAAAGGATTTTTTGAACTCGATCACATCATCGTACCAATTTTCTTTGGACTGCCAAATGCTTTGGTATTATTACATTGGCTTTCTTCTGGTATTGCCGCGTATGGCGACTGTATTGTTCTTATGCTATTCTGGTACACCATAGGAACCACATTAATAGCCTGGGATCAATTGGCAATGCGTGTAACAGCTTTCCTTGATTCCAACCCTTCTCATCCCTTCACCAGGATCTTTTACGAATTCCTGCACGAGAAGCACAACTCACTTTTTACTCCGCTTATACAAGCAGGATGGCTTCCCAGCCTTGGTAAATTAAGTGCTGCAGGACAATCCGCGCTGTTCGCTGGGGTGGCCACAATGGTAACTGGGATTTGTATCGCACATCTTAATGTACAGTATAATGAACATAAAGATAAGCTTAATGCGGAGCAGGCAGATAAAGAACGCCAAGCTCGTGCTGAAAAAGAGGATAAGGATCGTCAAGCTCGTGCTGAAAAAGAGGATAAAGATCGTCAAGCTAAGGCAGAGCACAAAAAAGAAAAACGTGCTTATCAAGCAACTCAAGTGGAAAAACAGCGTGATCACGAACGTGCCCATTGGGCTGCCGAAGCCATCCGAAAAGAAAAAGCTCGTCAGGCAGAAGAAGATCGCAAAAAATCTTCTGGTTGGTTTGGGCGAAAATAAGAGATCTCTGTATGTCATTAGGCAGCATATACTGATGAGATTCTTTATAGGTAGAATTCGAAAGAGGAACATATTAGGTCTGGGCGTTTCTCAAGAATAAGGCTTGGCTGCAGATCGCTTGTATCAACGGAGACTTTTATAATGAGGTTTACCAGAAGTTCGAGTAAAGTTTTCAATTCCTTTTAACAATTTTCTATTCACACTTAGGAATTTCATCTTGTCTTTTGATCGAGTTTATCATGCAATTACAAGGCACCTTCGGGTGTTATCTTTATAGGGTTTATTATGTATCTAGATCTTAGTGTTAGTTTATCCGTAAGGAGATCTCCATATTACATTTGGCGGTATATGCTGATGAGGCAGCCAGACTTAATTATAAGTAAAAGCCGAAAGATAACGTTATATTTTATACTCTATAAAACCAACCATTCTAAATTACGTTAAAACCATGCAATCTAACTATACTACCATATTACAAAGTAGGACAATATTATCAAAGACCACCAGTATCGTAGTAATAAAACGTACAATGCTTACACGTATGAGTAATATAGTAAAAAGAGTATACCCACAAGTGCAACAAACAAATACACATACCGTGCTAACAAGACCAGCAAGAGTTATAATACCACAGCAGAATATGGGAGTAGTAGTAATCCATGATCCAGAGTTACTTGATGATACAGACGAATCCTATAAAAATAATCCAATATGTACTGTAGTAAGATATATCCCTGGAAAAGGGTATGTACAAATACCAGTGCGTCATCCAGCATTGGTAATGAAAAAATGTATTATTAGTAATTGTGAAGAATGTCATTGTATTTCCTTTTGTGCAAAACCATTAGAGGAAAGTCCACAATCTTTTGGACATGTAACACATGGTAATCCACCAGGTGCACAACCTTTTATGAGTAAGGATTTAAGCAATAATAATACACCTGAAAAAGTAGTACCATATACTCACCCACATAGAGTAGAACAATTAAATGAGCATCCTAAAAAAACAGAAAGTATACAAGGTTCAACACGTAAAGAAGCTATGATAAATTTATTAAAACAAATCAGAGAATATAGAAAAAATGATAACCAAGAAGATAAGTAATTGGAGTATAATTATAGGCTTTGCAATTGTAACTTTAATCATATGGAATAGAATATTTCGATATAGGGAATCATATGGCTTTGATGAGATTATTATCAGTAAACTGCGTATATTTCTAATAGGTATTATAATTATGTCCTTTAGTATTTTGTTAATCTCTAGTATAATGAAAGTTACAAAATACGAATATAAGTCGGACCCTGATGGATTTTTAAATAGATACTTAGAAGCGAATCCTCACATAAGTGATCTTATAGTAACTAAAAGTATACAGATAATGACCTTTATGGATAAATATATAATGCAAGCACCTAAAAGCTTTTACGAATATCTCGCACCAAAGTTACCTATTAGACGTTTAGTAAAGACACCAGCATCATATTTAGTCGTTTGGTTTTATAATGATCAAAAGACAAAAGGGATTGCAATATTACTATTATTATTACCAAGGGTAATTATTGCGATTATTTTCCTTGTGGAAGTCTTAATATATAAACGCTTTGATATCTTTTTTAAAAGTTTGTATTTGTTAATAATCCCTTTAATTATCGAATGTTATATTTTTATTTGTAAAGATCTTGCAGAGAAAGATATCGCTTTTTATGATCTTCATATGGAAATCTTCTATCATAAAGTTGAAGGGATTGATGAGCCACAATGTTTTGCACGTTTTCGGGAACCATACCCAACATTCGAGGGTGCTTATGATCTTACTAAAGTTAAGTTAAATACAATGATAAACGTTTACTATATATATGCTAATATTCGCAACTTTATGCGAACTATTCAAGAGAAGAAAGCACTATATTCGCCTTACTTTTCTCTTATTTATTGTCCTTGCTTTATTATTGGTTGGTCGTATTATCTTCTTTGTGCTTTACATGTTATTTAAGTTTATCCTCACAAGGAGAATCTCTGTATTACATTTGGCAGGATATACTGATGAGGTAGCCAGGCTTACGTGAAGCAAAAGCTGAAAAATAAAGGTATATTTTCCACTCTATAATACCAACCATTAGAAACTATTATGATACCATGCAATATATCAATACAACTTTAATAAGAAGTAAGACACTAGTATCAAAGACATCCAGTACCCGAGTAATAAAAAGAACTATGCTTTCAAGAGCAGTAATGAATAAAATAGCAATGACACCAAAAGATGCAGAACAAATAGGTAAATCAGTATTAGGATTTGCAAAGATGATAACAGAACCTGCAATGGTAGAGAATCTAGGTCAAAGTACAAAAACAACAATTGCAAACCATATAGTGACAAAAAATGTGCATAATTATATAATAGATAGTAATCTTTTAGGAGGAACTGCTACAATAAAGACAAATTTATTAGCAGCCTTTGTAAATCAAAATAAGCAATTAGTCTATCCTTATAATCATATAGAAGCATTGATAAATAATCCAAAAATAAAGTATCACCCATCTGTGCATAATGAAAAAGGAGCACCAGTGCGTACACTTGTAGAGATGCCAATAATAAGTACCTTTGCAGAACGTTTCCCACAAATAGATAAAGTTACCATATTAGGAGATAATGTTAAAATTCCTGGACGTACACAGAATACTAATCGAGATTTATTAGTTGATTTTACAAATGGTCATATAAAAGATTTTGATATAAAAACTACAAAATATGATGAACATGTTTCTGCAGGTAACATACGCGAAATTAGTGTTGCTCAAAACGAAATTATAACTTATCCAAGAGATTACTCCTTATTGCATGATCAGTATGAACTAATTTTAAAAAAGATAGGCCAATTAATTACATTACAAAAAGTAAAAATGACAATGTCACCACAAGATTATAGACAACTTCAAGACGAATATGCTCATATACAAAATAAAATATTTTTACGAAATATTGTGCTAGTAGATCATACCATGATTGAGAATACATTAATGAATATTAATATGCTTAAAACATATCCTTCTAATGTAAATTTTTATAATATTTATTATATTAAGAATGGTGTGTTAACAGAAAAGGAAATGAACTTTTTGCAGAAAGCAATGGATATGGCACACCCGTCTATTTTGGATAAACCTAGTTATATGCAAAAGTACTTAGTAGATTGCTTGCATGTTTATCATCAACATGTTAATAATAATACGTATGAAACATTAAGACCATTAAGTAAAGTATACCCTTTTGTAAAACAGCTTTTAATCAACTATGTGGGAAATGATATTTAACTACACATTTTTATTGAGTATATTCTTTCATTTATTGTACACAAATATTTTATTCAAGCTATGTCTCATACTACCTATGGGAATCCTTATGTATGGGCTGTATAATAAGAAGGACTCCCAAGATAATGGTTTATATAAATATAAAATACACAGTAATATTATTAACATTTTCCTTATAACTGTATATTTGTTTTTTCATATCTATTTATTACTATATATACGTACTAAGTATCTTAACACGGACCTTGACCTAAAGAAGATATTTTATAGTGTCAAGCTTTTTTTTATAGGGACCTCTTTGTTAGACATGATTCTCTTTCTTATTTTATTAGTTATAACACTTTTATGTATTATAAAGATTCATCAATTTTTTATAATACAATTTATTAAAAGGCACCTTCTTTTGTATAAAGAGCGTACAAAATTAGAGAAGTTAATTACACCGAGAACTTTTATAAACCTACATGGTTGGTCTTTTCTATTAACTAATTTGGCTTGTAATTTATCTCTTAAAGTGAATCTAAATATGCGTGTCTATCATTTTATTGTAGGGCTAATTAATTATTTATTATTTTCATTTCCGCTTCACTTTATTATTAGCTTTTTCATTTACCTAATCTTTTTAAATTCCTTTATATTATCTCCAACATTTAACAATTTGCTCTACTTATTTATCCTTTACAGTTTTTATAAACGAATTAGTAATTATTATCACTTTACAGAAAGTTATCTTAATGAAATGGTTTATAATATGTATTATCGTACAGATACTATCTTATATGTAAATATGCCTAAAGATTGGGAGGATGTTGTTTACAAATATGTTAATAACGGCCTACAAAGAAATAAAGAAAAGGATCCTGTGCCAAGTTTAGATTATAATTTAGGTGAATTTGAAATTACGATTGATACAAAACATACATATAGATCTACAGATGGTATTACATACACAAATAGTCAAGGAGATTACTTTATTGAAGAACATGTTATTTAAGTTTATCCGTAAGGAGATTCTCTCAAGAGTCCTGAAATATGGATATGGCAAACTTGACTGACGAGGCAGCCAGGCTTAATTATAAGTAAAAGCCGAAAGATATAATTACTTAAACGTGTTCGGAGCATCAGGAAATAATGGTATTGTATACCGTGGCGGGGTGGGTATACTTGACAAGTAGCTTATTGTGAAACATCTCAATAACATATGAAAATGGAACATAGTAGATCTGAGCGTTCCTTTATAATATTACTTGGCTGCAGATCGTTTATCTTTAAAGAGAATCTTCGTGAAAAGTTAATTTATAGAGTATTCTCTAAGTATGCAAGTTCTTCTAAAATCTAGTATCTTGTTTCCTTTTCTTAGTGTCTAGCTTTAGTATCTTGGCATATATCAAATCAAAGACCATAATTCTATACTTCTTTAAAGAATAAATTCAACTTTACAAATGCAAGTAAACTCTTCCTTTATTATAATTAAATTAGTTAAATCAATGTCCATAAATTCCTCTCATAATAGATCTATTCATACGACCATTCGGTATTCACTTGATTATTCTTACACTAGCAAATTTATTCGAGGCACATTTTTGACTTTACCATTAAAACTTACGAATAGTAAACGTTTTATGTGGAAAAGTATTTTCAAAGGGGTAGGGCATGCTTCTAAAGTACTTAAAGCTTTAGAAACTAAAGCTCCTGCTTTAACGGCTAAAGTTAGTACAACTCCTAACATACCAGATATTGCCCCTATAAAACCTTTAATTACTCCTCCTAATTATTTATTACCTGTACCATTGGAATATTCCCCTAAATCACTTAGTGATCTTTTTTTATATCGCGAGCCTTACATATCAGGTATTTCCTATTTATATCCTCATGAAAGAAAAAAACTTCATGATGATATTATATATAGTGAGGAATACTTTAAAGTCTTCGCTCTTCAAATGGCAACGTCACTTACTTATGGTTTTAAAGAAGGTAAAATAACGGCAAAAAGTGTCTATATTGCAATGTCAGATATATTTTCATTTGCAAAAGCAGCATCACATTGGGTAGAAGATCCTGTTACACGAGGTATATTACAACAAAAATTACTTAGTATGATACAACATGTTAATGCATTCGTATTTCAGGATAAGCGCTTTGATCTAAAAGAACTATCACAATTTTTAGAAAATACAATCGATTTTATGTATTATAAACACATCACTGTTAGCACTATTGGGGAAGTATTTGTCGCTAGGAAAACCTTAAATAATATTCTTTCAAAAGAGGATTTTGCAGGTGATATAAAAGCTGTTGACCATGAGAGTCCTTATTTGGATCAAGGTGATATTTATAAGAGTAGTGAGTGTCAAGAGCAGATATCACAGACTCATAGTGATTTTCGTATATCTTTTTATCATATATTAGACAATGGTATTCAGCTTAAGAATGTGTATCGTGATGTTAAAATGGATTATCGAGGGCCCTTAACAGGTCATTTAGTAATACGTCCATTTTTAACATTAAATGTAAGAATCTTTAAGGACTATTGTAATGATCTTACGACACAAATTCAGGCAATACTTTCACGAAGGCCTTTGGCTAAAGGTTTAGAGGATATTTTAAAGGATGCTTTTGACAGGATAAAAGATATTCGTGAAAAGGCTAAGCTAGATATATTACAAAAGCAATTTGAAATGTTAAAAGATTTACTTTCAACATTAAGTTTTGATTCAATATTAATTGCTAATCATATACATATGACTTTGATAGAAGATTTGCGTATAAATGATGATATCTTGTTAAGGGAAATTGTGCAGAATATAGAGAAGGATACTTCTTTAAGCATTATGTTTGATGATACAGTGGTATTTCCTAATAAATCAAAAATTTCTGATATTGCATGGGTTAAGATTCATAAAATTATTTTACAAAGCATAGAAAGGCATGTTCCTGAATCCGTACGAGATGCTGTTAGGACAAATTATACAGAACATTTTATAGAATTTTGTACACGACATGCTATTGATTATCACTAACTTATTACATTTACCTTTTTACTCTATCATACTACTTTGGTTAGGCTTATTAAGTCTTATTATATGTCTTTCTTTTCGGAAAACCATAAAGCAGTCAAGTCCAACTAAAGATGAGCTAAAAAAATCTAAGATATTATTTCGTATATATATAGATCGTTATTTTGTTGCCAACAAAATAAAAACCTTTGGTTTATGCAGCATTTATATCTTTGGAAATAGTTTAATCTTTATTTTAATACGTTATATGTATTTAGGCCAAATCACATCACTTATGATATCTCCTGTGACCAGTAATATTTGGCCTTTGATCGTTATTTACCTCAAATTGGGTATAACAATAATACTTTATAAGATATTATTAGATGTATTATTTAAAAATGAAATTAATAAATTGTATCTCTATGTTAGACATAATAGATGGTATTGGCATACTCTACATAATTTATTACATTTTAGATTGGGAGAATATCTTTTAGGATGCTTACGAGTACCTTGTTATAGAATAGCGACCTTTACTTATCAAGAAAAATACATTCCAGGTAACTTGCCTGAATTTATTCATGGTGATGAGAATGATTATCTGAGTAAAAATGACACTATAATTCGTTTAATAAAGAAATTGCAAGAATTAGCTATGCAATATCGTATAATAAAAGATTTATTTGTTGTTCTTGCATATATATTACGTTTTTTTCATATTCATATTCGTGGTATTAATGAACACTTGCCTTATTTACTTTTATTTATAATCTTTTCTATTGAATTTTATAATAAGGAATTTCAGTATATATATATAGCATCATTTATATTCTTATTAATAAAAACTAAACGTGATTTAACTCTCTATAATGATAAGAGGGAGCCTTACACTTATGATCCTATATTAAGTCGTTATTTTTATTGCAATGATATCGACTATAAAATCCAACGTATGTCCTTTTATCATGATAATAAGATTGCTATAGATTCTAATATATCTTCCTATCAAAATCGTGCACTCTTTAGGGATCATGATAATATACTAGATTATATTTTTCGGGATTTTAAAAATGACAACGATCCAAAATACAAAAGACGCACAAGCGGTGTATATAGACGTTTTCTTTTAACATTAACTATTTTATGTATAATAAGTTATCTATTGATATATAAATCATCTACTTACCATATTGAGGGCCTTATATTTGTATATATACCGTTAGTGATATTATTTATACCGATATTAATAATGATATATTGTGGGTATAAAACATACTATCCAAAAAACTATGAAGAGGATCCAACAAATGCAGATTGGGTATATAGTCGTAAACATAATATAATATACTGGATAGCTACAATAATACAAGCTGCAATATTGTATATATTATTGATAAAACCTGAGTTATCTGCACTGCATAATGATATCCTATTTGATACAATAATAAAGATTACAAAGACCTATACTGTAGAAGAAAGGATCATGGACTTATTTACATTATTTGAAGCTTCTATACAAAACATGCAAATTTCCTTGAAAATAAATGATCAGGAATATGTGAAGATTTTTACAGAGTTAGAACAAGAATACTTACGATATTATTTGCGCCAACAAGATTTTAGTAATATCATAAGTAGCACTACATCTTTGAAAGATATAGAAAAATATATATCCCAGCTTTATAAAGATTATACACTGCTTAAACTGTTGGGAGATCAATATGAAATCACTTTTTATGAATACTTAGAGGCTGTACACGAATTCGTACAAAAACGAAAGGTTGTTGATACATGGGTATCTTTTATTTTACAAACAGCCTTATATTTATATTTAGAGTATTTGAACCGCAGACTTTCTACAGACACAACAATTCAAGTAATTAGTTCAATATCAATGAAGGATATAATAAAATACACATGGCTAATTGCAAGACGACTATTTGGACTATGATATCAGAACTAAAACTTACTATTAACTACATGAAAATGCGTATATTAAAACTAATAACTAAATTTACAACTACATTTGATAAATATTCTCGTATTCTAAGAGCATCTAATCTATATCAAAATATTTCTCTGGTAGCCAAGGTCATACTTTTAAAACAGCGGATTAACTTACTCGCTATAAACTTCTTTGTAATGGGTGCTCTAAGGACTGAAGAGCATCTAAGAGAAGTTATGCCCTTTGTGATAGAGCCAATGATGAAGGCTCATACATTGCTATATCAATATTTAATTTCTGGGATGCCTTACTCAGAGATCTTAAACCGTATGCATGCTATTGGGTACGAATGTACTCCTGACGATTTAATCTTTTGGGGTAAAGCTTTCGTAGATGCAAGAACTTTGTCAATAGATCAACTTAATAATGATCTTGGGTATTGTCAATTTTCCCAAAATAGTGTATATAGAGGTGTGGCTGCGGATTGGATTGATAATCCTGATGAACTTCATCGGTACTATCCAAATACACCAAGGCCATATACTTATACAGATCAGCCAATTCCAACTCAACAGGAGTCTTATCAAAATGATGCCTTATCTATATCTACGGAGAGTTCTTCTGATATGGATATCACGTGGGATTTTTCAGAGTTATATTCTTTAATAGGCTTTATGGGCACGCTTATTTTTAGCATTACCTTTGCAGTTATTATAGAGTATATCAAGGCTAAGTTTGACAATGAGGATTCTAACAATGAAGATCAGAGTAAAGATGAAGACAGTGAAATTGAATAATTATATTTTTAACTTAACCCAATATGATCATTAAATCTACTTTTAAATATAGTACTTCTGTTATAATTCGTTCTAATAATATAGTTATTATTCATCGCTCTATTGCCACTTTGAGGAACTCCTCATTATTAAGCTGTCAAATTCGAGGAACATATTTAATGGCGCCCTTAAAACTTACAAATAGTAAACGTTTTATGTGGAAAAAGGCTATAGATAAGGTAGTAGGACATGCTCCCAAAGTACTTAAAGCTTTAGAAACTAAAACGCCAGAAGTTGTTGCATTAGCTGCAGAAGCTGAAAAGCCTAAAGTTTTAGAAAATGCTAAAGAAACGATTGTTATATCAAAATATAACCAGGTAAAAGAGCTTGTTTTAATTGCAGATGAAGATCGAATTAAACACCATGCTGCCACAGATTATTTTATTGATAAGTATTTACCAGTTTACCAAGCACATAATTCTAAAATAACATGTTTAATACAAAATCCGATTAATTTAGCTGGTGTTTTTACAATGTCACAAGATAAACTTAATAATCTTGCACAAGGGAATGATAAAAGCTTAGATACAATGACATACCAAATGATGGATTATTGTTTTAAGATGTATAGAGATCCTATAACTAAAGAATCTGATGTCACTTCTAGAATAAAAGATTTATTTACATATGATCATACTTATCGTTACACATATCCTATTGGATGTGTTCATGGGTATGAAAGTAACTTTCCCACACGACAACATTTATTAACGGTAGATACACATAACTTTGTATTAAAAGTTGAAAATTTAGGTTTACCACCACAATTAACGATTACACAGGAGCATATTACTTTAACAAAATATTTAGAAATAAGTATATTATTAAAAACACATGGCTTCGTATTATCAAAAAACATAGAGATTCTTTTAGTTAATAATAATGATAAAACACATACCACTTTATGCACATTAAATGCAAATAAATTTGGTGAAATTATGGGACAATTGAACCCTGATTTTATTGGAAAAATACCTATGCCTTCTTTAATAGCTATTCCAGGCAATGAGTTAAGTGCAATTCCTATTGATGTTAAATTACATAGTCTTCCTGAGCAATCAATTGCTTTTTATAAATCTTATTCAACATTATCGCCCTCTCTTCAGAAAGAAGTTTTTGTTCATCGTTCTAAAGTTTGTGCAGAAACTGAAATCAAGAAATTGGAAAAAAAGGTACTCCCTAAATTTGTCAAAGATAATTTAGGAGATTACTTGAATGAAACTCAAGGAACGAGTAAGCAATTAAAGAACAATAAAATAACAGCTGATCAAGCGTATTTTAAGATAAATGCTTTTAATCAAAAAATAATATGTGAACCTCATAATTATCACTTATATCCAACTTTTATAGAAACAGCGATTATTGATAAAACTTTTAATCTTTCTTGGAATGAAAATAAAGTACTTTATGATATTGTTTTTGAAGACATACGTAAGATGGTTCAACTGGAAGCAAAAATTATATTTCAAAACACTCATAAATATAATAGTTATACCTTTGATTTATTTATGCAAAGAGTATTGCAAAAAATGGAACTTTTAGGACCAAAATATTTAGAAAACTATTATAATTTAAGAAAAGTATTACAAATAACCTATGAATAAACTTATATTATTACTTAAAGGACTATTATTATATCCTCCACTAACTCTATTGATATTTAATATAATACTTATTGGTTTTCTTTTGTACTTTTATCATAATAAGAAAACTACTATAACAAGAGAAACAACTCTTTCTAAATTGGTAGAATCTTTTAAAATATCTAATATAAGAAATACTTTGGTAATCCTTCTGATATATTTCATTGTAACTATAGGCATATTCTTTATCTTGCGTATTTTAAATATAGGTTATAGTAAAGCTTTATTCTATATAAGTGTTAGTATGCCTTTTATTAATATACTTACAATTATAAGCATTATCCTTTTATTAGGTTTATTTAAAAGGATTTTTTATAATGATATTTTAAAAGAGATGTTTAAAATATATTTATACTTACTTACACTTGATCGAGGAAAACGTTTTATTGAATTTCTTTTTGATAGCTATCATGATTCTAAATCGAATAATTATATCCGAAAAATTTATTTGCAGCTATCTCATATACAGCCCGGTAGAGAGCTTATTTCTATAATACTTGATGATTATGATATAAACTATTTAATATCAAAAAAAAATGTATATTATATGAAGAATAAACTTCAACAAAGTCCTACCTTATATATGATAGCACATATAATGTATAGGTTCTTCTCTCAGCTTGATACTTATTGGTGGGCTTTACGCCATTATTCTATATATTTTGTATTATATTGTGCAGTATTATATGATTTAAGTCAGGAAGTACTGTATTATATTTATTTTATATTGCCAATCTTTATGTTAATAACATTATATAGAAAGTTACGTTCATTTATTGGTGAAAAAGATTTTTATGTTTTGGATCCGCTCTTGATTGCCTATATATACAAAAAAGAATGCTCGTTATATACTCTCTTTAATTATGAAGTCGTTATAAGGGAATATTTATTTAATGGGTATAGGGGAGAACATGCTTCGGACTTTTTTAGAGAAAAAACACCTTCCATAGATCCTTTTTTTATTCAAGTGAAAAGATTATATATTTTACTTAGTATTTCAATTACAAGTTGGTTCTTATTGTTTAATATGACCCCTTATAATACTTTATTGCTAACATTACCTTTAGTACTTTCTTTTAATACAATGGAATACAACCATGTGATTGTATATAATTCAAAAAAACTATTAAAGAAAATTGTATTTTATATTAGTATCATAGGCATGATCATCATTAATATATGGGTTTATCTAACACGACATCATCACTATTATCTTAGAGAAGTTATTTGGGATAAGGGCATTGTGATCAAACAAATATTTACAATAGAAGAGAAAAAAGATTTCTTATATAAATATTTAAATTATACTCTGGATAAGATGACTACAATATCAGAAGAAATCAAGGGTATTATATTATCTAAAGTAAGAGATGAATATATTTTAGAATGTTTACAAGAAGAAACTAGTATACAACAAATACGCACTTTTGTGGAATACTTGCCTCAAGTATATTTTAGATTGGAAAGATTTTATAATCATCAATTTGTTGAAATGCAACATAAAGCACAAATAGAAGCATATATAGAGTACTATTATCATTTGTTTGACGAATGGCTTACAACGTTTTTAATACTAATTGTTATTGTAAATACCTATTTTTATATAACAAACAAAACAAAAGATATTATAATATCTGACAATCATAATGTTACTCCTCAAAGATTATCTGAGCAAATTGAGATTATTATTAAATACTTTAAATCTTTTTTCTAAAATCTTACGAATAGGTACTCTAAACCTTCAAGCATGCACCAATACCTTTCAATGAATAAAAAACTATATCAATCTTTTTTATTTATACTTGGACTAGTAATGTTTATAGCATTTATATGGTTTCGTTTTATACGGGAACGTTTGCCTAAGGACATACCATTTCATCTTACAGAATATGGTTGTCTCATTCTAATATACATCTGTTGTTTATATCTTTTTATTATAATAATGTTAATAGTAACCTTCCAAATAAAAAATTCTAAACTTAATATTATAGTAGAGATGATATATAAACCATTAAAAGTCTTAGATGAAAGTTTTAAAGAAAATGCTTTCATTACTCATTATCATCAGAAATTTATAGAAGCTTTCAGTAAAAGGAGTATAAACTACAGTAAAATATACTATTTGTGTAACATCATACCTCGATTGCCTCTCCTTATTACATTAAGCGTAGATACTTTTTATTTTCATCACTTAGAAAATATATATAAGATAATCTTACTAGGCTTAGTAATATTCTTATACAAGTATTTTATCTATAGCTTAAAATATGCTAAGGAATATTTTACCTTGAAATTAGAACTTATCACAGATAAAATCATGACAAATTATAAAAAAAATCCTAATGATTATGGTAGTTCATTTTTAGATGTACGCGATTTTATTGATATTCAAACAGATTCTATCTTTTATAAGGATCATAGATATAAGATTAACCCTATACCAACAACTTCTTATTTAGCATTATTTCAGGGTAAAAATGTTAACATCAAGCAAATGCAAGCCGAGCATTATAGACTGCTCGATATCATAGTGCCAATTTCTGTACATTTAGAAGAATTTGATTTAAGACATAATTTTAATAGTAAGATAAAATACATCAAGATAGGAATATTTAGTACCTATTTAATATGTTGGAGTTACATTCTAATAATAAGTCTGCCTCTTTTACCTGACAATGCTTTTCAATGGCTATGGATAATACAAGATACTCAAGAACCCTTCGGATAAGATACTAAAATGAAACGTACTTGAGGCTTTAAGACAATATGGTAATACCTCTGAATGGTTGGCAAAGACACACAAGAATTTGAGGCCAAATGCACGAAGCTAAAATTCGTATGTGTTTATTAATTGATACCAATACCAAATTTAGTAATGAGTTAGATCCAATAATGATAAAAATAGGATATCATCTATAAAATTATTAAACATGCAGAGTGCTATGAATTATACTGATGCACAACTGAATGGGTTACTTGAAAGCAAAGTCTATTCTGATTTTTACAATAAATTAATGGAACTCCATAGTAAACCTATTGGCTAATTTTAACTTAAATGCTGCAAAAAATAAGATCCTTATTTTTAACTGATATATCTAAATTGTATTCTTATTATTTTGCTTACTTAATAATAGGTTTTTAAAACCTATTAATCAACCAGAAGCTATGACAATCTTTCAAATAACTAAAATAAAAGAAAATCATCGCCTTTATAGTACTACCGTAAATCCATTTGAAGATTTTAAGCCAGAGATTTTAATCTCATTAAAAGAATCTTATATTAAGATTTTTGTAAATCCTACTAATTCATCTCATCAGAAAATTCTTGAATTTATACTGAGTAGTTTAACAGAAATAATTAAATCGCATAACGGTAATAAACTTTCTATTAAATTACATATTTTACAAGGGAAAAATTCTAAGCTCATCCTTAGTGAGACGGATAAAACTTATATTAAGGAAGATATCGATTATCTTAATAAAATATTATCCCGTCGTAACTATTCTCCAAAAGAAGGTACAAAATCTCGCAATAGAGATTCTTTAACACTCATGTATGATCTGAGAGGAATGGCTGCTACTGTAAAAAGATTATGTTCTGCTATTCAAAAAAATAATATTAGCCCTGATTCATACAGTGTCCTATATACAGCTGCCTTTGATCATCTTCTCCGCAAGGGGAATACTTTATCTTTTCAATTTATAAACGTTAATACTTCTATTATTAAATCCTCCTATAAAATTGGTCCTCGAGAATCTAATAAGTATTTCTTTGGTTTTTCAGACGATGAAATACTAGAAAAGACTCCAAAGTTAAAGTCAACATCCAGAAAAACAAACTCTATACTATCAGAAGATGAAACTACTTTACCTAACTCATGATTAACGTACCAATTATACATATAGCCATACCACTTATCTATGTTCAAATAATTCTTCTCATATTACTTTCTATAGCATCTATCATATTTTTATTTGTAGTAGGAGTTCTTTTATTAGATGGTATTTATAGAAAAGAGGCTTCTCAATATCCTAAACATTTTCTTTGGGATACTTTAGCTCCCATAATTATGTTAATTCTTCCTTCTATTTTGGTGTTAACTATTGCAAATGAAAAAATATCCTTAATAGAAAAGTTCTTATTTATAATATGTATACACGGTTTTATATTAATACCACTTATGAATACTTGGTCAAAAAATCGTAAGTGGCCGTTAATGACAGATCTATCTATGAATAATCCACGTATTTATTTACGTCTTTCAATTGCTTTAATGTATCCAGCACTTTTTGGTATATATTACACTTCTTTACGATATTTAAGGTTAGGTCATTGTATAAACATATATGATCTAATAAAAGAGTTGTCTTTATTATCGTATATACCCTATGTAGTTCTTGGTATATTAACGTGGCCTTTTATCTCTATATGGATTAGGCTTATTTTTTGGAAGTTACTCGACTTACGTTTATGGTTATGGGAAGAATTTATTTCTTTAATAACTTTTTTACATATATCTCTTCTTAAATATAATTTGTATTTTAAAATAATGGAAATCTTATATAAATTATCCTACATATGGATAAGTTACTTTATTTATGATTCTTATATATATAAGAAATGGCCTCAAAGTCACTTTCGTTGGGTAATGTATAAAATCTATTCTTTTCCTATTCTCTATTTTGTGTTGTTGGCTATTATTTGTTTTGTTGAACTTATCTATTTTAATGGTACACTTTATTATACTTTATATGTTATTTTAATCAGCTTAATGTTACGTCCTATTGCATATTTCCTTAGTCATTTTAATGGTCCTGAAAATACTTGGATACAAAGTTGTTGTTATTCTGATTATCTTGAGAATCGCTGGGATAAACCACGTTATCCTGATAAGTTTTGGCTTTCCTTTAATGATCTTCGTCAACATTTTAAAAACCAGCCTGATATAAGTAACAATTTCGAGTATCAAATTCGGAAAATAATTAGTCATTTCCAAAAAAAAGTTAAAAAGAATCGCTTGTTAATCATTAATAGAGCTTATAAATTAAGTTCTCGTTCACAAACAAGAAGAATCCATTTACTAAAAACAGGATACCATCAATGGACTCAAGTGCGATGGGTTCATACAACAACTACAAATATAATTGTGCCAGCTACGAAAAAAATTTGGCATCCTTTTACAAGTTTTTTTGCACGGAATGTATATGATCTTGGCGCATTGTTAAACAATGATTGGTCTCATTACCAAACAATACAACAAGTTGAGCGTAAATACCGTTTTGTTACTCCGGAAAATCTTTATAGAAATTTCCCTACAAAAATGCCTTCTAATAAAGGGAGTAATATAGCACAATTAACAGAACAGAATGTTCTTACAAATTTTTCTGAATCCGTTAAGGAAGGTGTTAAAGTCAATACATATCATAAAACTATTGTTGCAAATACTTTTTCTCAATCACAATATGATATGTCATATGACATGAAAAAAGCTAATTTTACAGATAAAAGAATTCATGGAATGGACCAAAAATCTTCTCAAAATCCTCGGGAAGTAAATTCAAACATGTTGTCTGGTGTTTCCATAGATCAATATGATACTATCCTTACCAATTTTTATCGCTCGCTAAAAACACAATATGCCAGCAGTTATTCTATGGACCAATTTCATATTTTACAAGTCGGTCTTAATTCTTTAAAAGACACCTCTGAGGATTTTGGAAAGCATCAACTTGCATGGGCTTCCATATTACATCATTTTCCAAATAATTCTATTCCACCTTTAAGGCTACCGCACAATTTTGCTTTAAGAGATCTCACAAGAGAGTCTTTAGACCTTCTAAGAAAAAGTGAAATTAGAATGGAAAAGATCTCTAATCTTTTACATGTACGTAAAGTTTCCACAAAGGATTATAAACAAGCCATTGCATTATTTGAAGATACAGAAATACAACGTATTTTAGCAGGAAATGAAATATGAAGCAAACAACTAAATTAAACATAAATATGAATAATAAAAGTAAACCTACTTCAACAAATCAAGTCATGATCTTCGATACATTTATTTATGAGGATGTACCATTTTATCTGCGTTATAATGATGAGAACTTGCTAGATACAGCCCAAGGTGCTTTTAAGGCATTTGTTACTACTGTACTTGTATTATACACGAGTACAGACTTGAAAAAACTTATAGGGGAGATGCAAGTTAAACCATATATAAATATCATAGAATCTATAATATTATTGTTTTATCTAGAAACAGAAAATAGAGATACATCTAATAACTTAGCCGAAATGCAAAAAAGTAGTATACTTTTACAACAATATATAAGTTTAATATATCTCTTTAAAGTGCCTTATGATGCTGAATTTTCTAAAAGTCTGTTGAACCCCTATTTAAAGATGCCTCTAGAGAAGGCTACATGGAAAAGAATTGAAAATAATAGTATAACAGTTTGTAAAGACTTTTTTAAGAAGCAACTTTGTAGGTTGCACTGGGATATTTCAACCTATGAGACGGAGGCTACAGACAAGTTTAATGAATGGTTTACAATTACAGATAAGAATTTAGTTGAAAATCTCGTTAAATTACAAGTATATAAAGTACCTAAAGGTGTTAATTTTAACCAAATGTTTTATTTATTTGTTCATAATATTGGTTTCACAGAATCAATAAAATCTTACGAAAATGGTAAATATGTGTGCCTAATTAAGCATGAATTAGAGGAACTATTTATCTGGTTTCGTTTTATTGAGGTAGTTGGAAGGTATATAATGGCAGGTAATTCAAAGAAATCGAGATCAGATCTTTTAGAATACAAAAAGATTATTGGGTCTTATGAAGTGAATATTGATAAGGATATATTTAATAAGAAAACATATAACAATCTTAGAATTCTATTTCAGGAAGTAAAATACCATTATATATTTAGTTTTACACGTGGATTTGCGCATGTTATAGTCCAATTATTATCCAAAAAAAAAGATACAAACTTAAAATCTTTAACACTACAATTATTACCTATCAGCGATCTTGTTAAAAATAACCCTATATTGGCTTTTTTAAATGATTCAATAAATGTAATTGAATCTATTAAAACGAAATTAGTGACACAAAAAGTTTTAGTACAAAAAGAAAATCTTAGTCATGAAGATAATTTTGTTCAAATTAACAATAGTAGTTCGATATACACATCATTAGAGGAATGGAATAAAATATATCACGATCTTGTATTAACAGAAGATATTGATGACCATATTCAAAAGAAAACCTTTAAGATAGGTGCTATCATGTATGAGATAGCCAAAGAGTTTAGTACCAACATACCTTCTAGATTAAAAATATTTGAGCAGTTAATAAAAGATAATCCTAAGTTTATTGTACAAATTATTCAAACAAGCTTGCAAAAAATTACATATAGTTTAGTACGTAGAGGAAATCAACAGGGAAAAGAATTTTCGTTAGGACTTACCTTTTTAAGTAGTATTTTAGGGGAAACAATATTTAAACATCTTTTCGATCACTCGAGGAAGTTTTTCAATCAAATTCTTACCATATCTGATTCTAATCATTCAAATATTACTACCTTATTAATCAGTATATTAACTAATGATGATCAATTAACACAAAAAATATATAATGACTTTAATATCACCCATAATGGCACGAAAGTTATGCTTAAATTAATAAATAATTTTCTATTAAAACATTTTATTCAATTATATATTAAAAATGAGTTACCAAATACATTACAGGAACGTCTTGATCGATATTGGAAACATTATCAAAGAATGAATAGTCTCAATAAAATAAACAAAGAATTAACAGCAGATTACATTCAGATAGGTTATGACATAATCGATTTGTTGGAAAAGCAAAATATTGTTTCAAGATATACTTCGCAGAACCAAGAAAAGATGCAACATATGGTGAAATTCGAACCTGAGTTAGTGGCACATTTTAGTGAAAATCTACATTTATTTAGACCTTTCTTAGTACAAAATAATCTTAACTTTGTAAAACAAAACGCAAAAGATTCGAGTACATATCAACTAATATACGATATTTATAACAACTTTATTCATATTAATCCTGACATGGAATTAAGCTTAAGTTCAGATTGCTATTTAAGAACACATAGACCTCATATAAAACTTACAATTGATAATGATTATTACCAGTTCTTTTTGAGACATTATATTAGTCTTATGTCTCAAACACACATAAATATAAGTAATAGTGATTCTTTTGAGGATATCTTAAATATATATAATATTAGTAGTGATGACTTGAAAAAAATATATAATGAAGTTGATTCTAAAGACCAAACCATTTTGGATAATTTATTCCAATTTGCTGTAGACTTCAATATTAATATGAACAAAGATCTTGAAAAATCTCTTAAGACAGTTTCTCAACAATATGTAGGTCGCATAAAAAATATATATAATAAAATTTATAGTAATAAATTATTCTTTGTAGGATTATTAAAAGAAGTCTGCATATATTCAATATTTGGTTATTTTATTGCGAATGGCTTTCTGGATACTCGAGGAAGATATTATCTAGAGGGATACCACTTTAATATACAAAACTTCCCTTTAGCTAAAGCATTTATTAAACCTTTTAGCTTTTGTAACAAAGTTAATATTTACAGGCATTATCCAGATATACAAAAAGCCTTTATAGAAAATTTAAAAACAGAAAAATTAAAAGAAGTTGTAAAAAACATGTCGCTTGATACCTTTTCCTTTAAACTTCGCGAGGATGAGATTTCATATTTATATAAATTTTTTAATAGTAGCCAAGTATCTAGAAAAGATTTTATAAGTGTTTTAATGACACCACACCAGAATTCAAATGATCTGTTATCCTTTATTCGACAAAATAAGAAAAAAGATGAATATACATTTTTGATTGAGTCTTATATATACCAATATATAAATCAGTCTAATAAACCTTTTATAAGTAACTATTATGAATTAGATGCTTCTGCTAGTGGGTTACAAATGACATCTATACTTCTTAATGATACAAATATAGGTAAAAAATGTAATTTATTGGGTGCAGAAAAAGTAGATATCTATTCTACTGCAGGTAATGGCTTTAAAAAGCAAGTGCTTGCTCTCACCAAAGTTGTAGAAGCTCTTAGATCTTTTTTGCATTTGCCTCATTATATAAAAGAGACTCCTACCATTATGGATGAGATAGAATATAAGAAACTAGAGGGAGCAGTAGTACAAGAAAAACTTAATGCTCTTCTATATTTAAATTGGGAAAAATCATATAGACTAAGTGAGTTAATGAGGGATATTTTACAAGATTCTAAAGTGCAGGAGTTTATAAAAGATTATTTTTCTAATAAGCATGAATGGATTTTAGATACCTTTGCAAATGAAATAATGACATATACCTTATTACAAGATATTGATAAGAATCACCTTAAATTCTTTATAAGTATATGTAAAGGTATATGGTTTTTTAAGAATCTGGATGACTACCTCTGGATATATCAACAGAACTTACTTTTTGATCGAGCACTATTTAAAAAGGCTATCATGACTTATGGCTATAATTCTACTTGTAGGGGTCGCATTGAGGATTTTGTTGAATTTTTTACGGAACATGCTAGTAGTCACCAGCGTATTGATAAATCTAAATTAAATAAAATTGCAACTGTTGTTGAACATTATTTCAAATTCTTTCGTTCAAAGGAATTGCCAGAATGTGAAATACCCAAAGAAATATCAAAATTAGTGGCCCAAGAGAAAAAACCTATAACAATTACGAACAAATTCTTTAATATTATTATAAATCCTTGCAAAAGTAAAGAAAGCACTGTAAATATTTGCCGAGAAGATTTACGTCTACAATTGAGTATAGAATATAAAACAAATGAAACAGATTCAAATAGTATTCGAACAGGATTTATACCTAATTTTATTCATTCAATGGATGCATTTATAGTACACCTTTTATACGAAAAGATTTATCATATAAATGAATATTTTCGTATTAATAAAATAAACTTCTCTATACCTCTAACTACAACTCATGATACATTTATGATGCTAATAACACCATTCTTACCTCTTATTATAGAAGATTGCTATAAAGAATTAATATTATATAATTATATAGAGACTTTAAAACCAAATTCTGAACTATTTCTTAAACTTATTAAGAAATATTTTGATTCACCAAACAAAAGGAAAGAATATCTTTCTCAAATGGAAAACTTTAATCCATATTTCATTAAATAATGATAATAAGAACTAAAATAATCATGACAAAACTATTAATAAACTACCTAAATCATATTACATTTTATCAAGCAGTATTGTGGTTGCTTCTAGGCTATATTACAAAAGGAATCTTGCAGTCAGAGTCGATCGTATTTGCCGAGGGATTTACACTACCACAACTAAAAGAACCTATCAAAGAAACAGTAGAACAATTTTGGGGGCTACTTGAACCTGATGGAAATATAACATGTGAAGAAGCGGCCTACAATGAACGTAATCCTTCAAATGAAGATGCGAACCTTGATCATTTATTAAACGAGGACTTGACAACTAAACGAATTGCATTTATAGATACAATGGTAGAACGTATACATATAATATTGAATTATCAGTATCCTAATGGCATCAACATTCCAGAGGACTCTATTAAAAATGCCACATATATAGTATTAAACAAATACGGGAATCTATCTGATTGGATGGCAAATACTGAGGTAGATATAAAGGATCCGCTTCATGAACTAAATGTGCGTCTTTTTCTCATACAACGGCTTATAGAAGAGGATACTTTGCCTGTTAGCACTACAAATATATTAGCTCATATGGCAACATGTATTCAAATGATAAATAGTGCACATGTTCTAGATATACCTACCGACAAGATTGAAAGTAATTTACTTAAACCTGAATGTTATGATGAACTATACAAAAGATATAAGAATTAAGAATGACCCTTATGTTAGCTTATAATCCTCTTTATTATAAAACTTTTTTAACTCGTAACATTTATATTACCTCAGGAAGGCGCGCTCTATTAACTTTACGTTCTTTAAATATAGGTTTTACCTTTCAAAAAGTCAAAAGTACTCACTTATGCTTACCTTTATCTATGACTATAGCGAAACGTTTCGGGGGTAACAAAAAAGGTAGTGGTCTAGGAGGAAAAATGGGTAATGTAGGTAAAGGAACTCCTTTGAAACCATCATCTTTAGCTAAACCTTTACCTCCACAACCAAAACCGATGTCTCCTAAGCACATGCCGATTCTCTTTCGAAAAAATGACCAGAATTGGTATAGTCTTGGCTATCTTACAAGTCAACCTCAATTTAAGAAGTTAGGTAACATGCAATTTAAAGCTTTTCAAGATATTAACTATAGAGAATTAATACCGAAGAATCCAGATAAACCACAATATTTAGCCTTATATGATAATGCTAAAAAAGTTCCTGAGGATCAAATAATTTTGTTAAAAGGGGGTGCTGATTATCTTGCATTTATAAAACAAACGGAAATCATTAATAAGATTTGTGAAAAACTAATGGAAAAAGCTTATGTTAATTATAATCCAGAGGGACTTACTGTAGAGCAATGTATAGCAACTTGTATACATTTTGATACAGTTGTAAAAAAGAATTTATCTCATCCACAAACCAATGCTGACATCTTGAATAGTGCACAAATGGCTGCTAAAAAAAATAAAATAAAACCAGTAACAGATGAAACTTTACCAGAATAAAAAAATATACCAATTTATTATCATACTATTAGGCATTATTATGTTATTAGGTTTTATATGGTTAAGATTTATACGTTCTAGATTGCCTAAAGAGATACCACTCAATTTTTCACTATTAGGCTTTCTAATTGTTTTCTATATATGTTTAATATATATATACATATTAATATCACTATTAAGAAAACTAAAGCCTATGAATCCTATCCTTAAGGAAATAATAGATAGTATCTTTATACCTTTAGAGACCTTGGATCATTATCTTAAACATCTTTCTTATCTGAATAAAACTTATAAACAATGTATAGTATTTTTGGCTTACAAATTAAATTATTTTTTGGCCCAGACTAATATGTTTTATTATGCTTTTGAAATATTCCCACGTATCTTATTAGTTACAGTATTATTCACCGATATTTTTGGGTATCATGAATTATATTATATTTATAAATTTCTATTAATTGGGGCTTTTATTTTAATAGGTAAATATATAATATATGCTTTTAAGTATGCTAAGGAAGATTTTATAGGATCTCTTCAAGATCAGCTTGATATTTTTATGGCATTTGAACATGCTATTCGAGTGGTTGATCTTTTACCACCTGAAGAGGAAAGTGAAGACTTTGATATTCCTGAGACCCTGATTATACCATTGAAAATATTTATAGACTTTCAAACTACTACTTTCATTACTCAAAAAGAATATTATTCTTATATGGTTTTTCAGAACTGTTATGATGATAGTTACTACACTGAAAAAAATCTTCCCCTACCCAGAAAATTTACTACAAAAGAATTGGAAGGTAGAATAAAAAACATATTACAACTTTCTTTACTTGTTGCTCATTATGATTTAACTCTTAATACAAATCGTGCTGTAAAAACACTTAGAATCTTAATATTTCTAAATTATCTTATATGTTGGTTGTATATATTGCTAATGAGCTTCCCATCATTATTCTATGCATCATTTTGGGAGCTTTGGATAATATTTAGTATTCAAGATATAGAAGAACCATTTTCATTAACAGATCTTACTTTCACACTTTTCTATATAGAAAATATCATCAATAATACATGAAACAACTAACATTATTTATATCTAATAAAAATATGGGATTTTATAAAGAACCTTATTGTTTAGAAAAATTAGCTAATATGACATATTATGTACATCTAAATAATATCTTCCCTTATGAGAATATATTTAAAGAAATAAAAAAGATTTGCATTACTAAAATACAAATCAATATTATTCTGGTCATTGAAAACTATCCGGGTGCAAATGAGGAAATTTTAGAATGTCTTATGAGTAATTTATTATTTTTAAATGAAAGAGCAATATTTAAGTTTCTTATTGGATCATGTTTCGGCTTAAATATGTATCAATATCTCTTTAAATTTCCCGAAGATTCCTCAATGATTATACTATCTGATTTCACTGTTACTACTTATTATTCTACGTTATATACATTTACTATAAAATATTTTACCATAGAGTTAATATTGCAACAATATATATTGCTATTTATAGATAAACTAATAACACCTTTAATATATATTGGTAACAGAAGACAAATCAAAAGTATATTTTCAATGACTAAATGCCTTTACTATAGAGATCTTATTCCAATATTGAAAGAACCTTCAATTGAAGAAATATCAGAAATCTTCCTTACTGATGGTTTAGCCCCTTTTGAGATTGAACAGCAAATTATTGTTTGGAACGATTTTTATAAGTCTTTTACAGCCCCCTCGGATTTATTAACTCCTGCTCAGTATAGGCTTAAGCAACTTAAACGACTTGAAAACTCTAATCGGAATCATCCTGTTCAAATAATCGATGATATTAATATTATTCTTCAAAAAAACACTAATAATATACTTTACACTATTAAGGATTACTTTAGAAAGCTATATAACAATGATGACTTATATTTCAAAAAAATTCGACTACAAATAGACAAGTTCCACTTAAGACTTCGCATTAATCATGAACTTAGTAGGATATCAATTTCACAGTTTATCAACTTATCTATCAGAAAAAAGGGTCATATAAAATATTTTACGATAAATGAGATAGAAAAGTTAGTGAATAATCAAGATAGTGGTAAAATAAATCGACTATCCATTAATACCTATAAAGAAATTGTAGAAGCATTATGGAAGGTTGTTAATGAATGTTTCAATAAAATAAATCAAGGATTAAATACAATACAGATATCCATAGATCATGAAATGTATAAACCTATAAATCGTAAAAGGAGTAAAAAAAGCTATAAAAAACTTATCAAACTACTACTTGAAATGATTCGACAACTAAAGAACTAACTATGCTAATTATATCAACTTTTAACTATATGAATATTAAACTTTTGGCCTCATTTCGAAATACTGTCATAAATAAACGTTCTATTAGTACTACTCTAAAGAGCTTGTCATTATCAGGTTGTCAAATTCGCAGAACATCTTTAATGGCGCCCTTAAAGCAATTTGATTTATTTACAAAGAATCAAACAGCATATCTAAAAGGTATAACCTTAGTCTTAGATAAAATAGCAACTAAAATGCCTATGGTTGGTTTAGAGGTACGTGCAGGTTATTTAGCTTTAAGAAAATTAGCAATAGAATTATGATTTTTTTACTTCAATATTTAACTATTAAAAATTTAATTATATGTTTACTAATACTCTATACAATTACCCTTGTTGTACAACAGAATCAAAATAGGAAAAAAATTTATACAAAAGAGTTTTTAGAGGCTAATAATGAAAGACCTTTAGTTGTTCTAAAGCATTTAGACTATTACTATGTAACAAATATCTATTATACAGTAATCGCTGTATTTCTTTATATAGGCTTTACAGTTCTTTTACTTATATATCTTCGTTATACTTTTATAGGGTACCAACGAATGCTTATTGATATTTCTTTAACAAATGCTGGCTTACACTTATTGTGGGTCCTTCTTTTATTTAGTATAATTTTCATTCTTTATAGGCGTTTTTTAGATATAATATTCTATCCTCATGTTATACGGCTTCATTTTTATTTATATTCTAATAAATATTATCAAATGTGGGTCGATTTCGAGCAAACGAATTATCATATAGGTTCCTATTTGGGTTCCTATTCTGCCTCTCTATATAGCTATGTGACTTTTGATTATGAATTACAAAATAAACATATGAAGGAGTGGGATGATAAATATATCTCTGATATAGTACAAAGACGTGCTAGACGTGCTAAGTGGCACTCTTTTTTTAAACAATACAAAATTATTTATTGGGTATTTAAATATCCTATCCAGAGCTTTCTTTGGTTTATTTCTTCTCGTAGTGGTTTCTTTTTTTATTATATACCTCATATGATAGTATGCTACAGTTTCTTGTATGATCTATATTATATGAACTTCTATTATATCTATTATGCCCTATTTTATTTTGTAGTTTTTAATTCTCTAGACAAAATAAGATATTTTCTTCATGTAAAAGATCCTGTATACGATAACTTAATTCATAAATATTTTTATAAGGGACAAATCTCCTACTATGTAATAAGAAATTATTTAAAGGATAAAGACAACAATAAGATAGATATTTATATAAATGATAATATTATCTGCCAAAGAGCTAACACTGTCATGTATAGTGGGGAAGAGTTAATCCCTTATTTAGTTAATGATTTAAAAGTTTATTATATCTTAGATGAAGATAGAGCATTTAATACTCGATGGTCTTATATATATCATTTACAAATGCATCTAATAATTTTAGCACTTATTGTAGGAATTTTTATCTTATTTACTTGCTCTTATACGATATTTTTTAGCTCTATAGAGCTTCCTAAAATATTTTTATGTTGTTTAATACCTTTAATGGTTTATTTCACAATTAATATTAGTTACGATCCTTTAATCAAAAAAAGAATTAATAAAAGATATTGCCTATTATTTTGGATCATAACAAGTCTACAAGCATTTCTATTTTATATTGTACTTTTTAAACCAATACTAATTATTCCTGAGAATGAAGTACTTTTTGATGTTATTTTTAGAATAACAAAATCATATACCATAAATGATAAAATAATGTATCTATATCAATATTTTGAGCATTATATGAAATTTACAGCACTTACAATAGAAAAACAGGAATTGTTAAGATACAAACTACGTTTAGAAGATTTTACAGCTATCATAGATACAAGTACAACATTTTTAGAGATTCAACAGAAAGTGAAGGACTTTATACGGATAGAATACTATAAGGATATAATACTTGAAATGGAAGCATTTTTGGAGTTATATTATAAGGAAGAAGTCTCCTCAACCAAACAGTTACCACAAATAGTAATCTTTCTCCGAAATACTATTATTATTGCTACTATAATATCTCTGCTTGGCATTTATAAAGTGGCTCTCGATATACAAGATCCTTCAAAATTATATTCAATCATACGATATTTATGGGAAATTGTTAAATAACCATGCTAATTACATCAAACTTTAACCGTAATAATCTTACATATATCTCATCAGTGAAAAAATATACAATACCAAAGCGCTCTATTGCAACTCTAAGGAACTCTTCAAAAAACCATAGTCAGATTACAGGTACTTATTTAACAACCCTTAAGTATTAGACTCATTAAGATAAAAACACTGTTGGAAGGTTTTACGTATTTAAGAAAGAATTGAAAATTTAATGCTCTTGAACAAAAATAAGGATCTTATTTTTAATTAATATTTCTAAATTCTATCTTTATTATTTCTACTTAGTTAATGGTAGGTCTAACCTACCAACCAAACCAACAACAATTATGAATTTATCTTTTAAACGTAATCTTAATTTACATCGAAGGTATTATTCTAGTACTACCGTAAATCCATTTGAAGATTTTAAGCCAGAGATTTTAATCTTAGGGAAAGAATCTCAGGTTAAGGTCTTTATAAATATTCGGAAGTTATCTTATGGGGAAATTATGAATTTTATACTGTCGAATTTAATAGAAATAATTCAAACACATAATGGTGATAGACTTTTTATTAAATTATATATTTTAGAAGAAAGAATAGCACTTAGTGCTATGGTAAAAGGATTATGTTCCTTTATTAGCCCTGATTTATACGGTGCTATATATATAGGTGCCTTTCATCATCTCCGTAATAAGCAGAAAACGTCATCTTTTCGATTTATAAACGTTAATACTTCTATTATTAAATCCTTCTTTAAAATTGGTCCTCGAGAATCTAATAAGTATTTCTTTGGTTTCTCAGACGATGAAATACTTAAAATGACTCCAAAGTTAAAGTCAACATCCAGAAAAACAAACTGGTACTATCAGAAGATAAAACTACTAGCAGAAGATAAAACTACTTTTACTAACTCATGATTAAACTAATTAACTATAATTCTTTAAAAAAACAAGGTACCTATTTAACAATGCCTCAAAAACTTACAAATACTAAACGTTTTATGTGGAAAAGGTTACGAGATAAAATTTTAAAGAGTGTATCACCTACAGTAAATCAATCATCTTTACAAGTAGTTAAAAAAACCTCTACTTTATCTAATAAAGGCAAGTTAGTTAATACTGGCATCAAGTCTATACCAGCTAATACAGGTAACATGACAAAAATTCATAAAGTAATTGATTATTTTCTTCCGTTAAATATTACTAGATACCTTGAAATTAATCATTTCTTTTTTCCTATACGTGTTCCAGATTCTAAAGATCTTTCAGGATTATTAGATATACCTCAGGAATGGTATATTCAACATAAAGAAGGTCCAGAAGAGCTTAACCCAGAGGCTAAAAAGGCAATACTTATTGTTTATTATAAAATTCTTTATAATTTAGGGTATCATAATATACGTAGCGATAAACATTTAGTAGAAGTTTCTGAGAAATTTGTCAGGTCATGTTATTTCATATTTCAAGAGCTAAAAATTCCCGGTATTTCTGCAAGGTATATGAGCATGTTACAGCATGTTTTAGTTACCCTTTTTCTTAATAAGAAAATACCTCTAGATTTATTACGTCAATTAACAGATAATAAGGCTGACTTTAATTTCTATAAAACAGGTAATATATTACTTTTAGTTGAAACTCTTGTATTAAAAAATACATTTAAATTTTTATTAGATAAAATTTCTTTTACAGCAATAGATCATACATATTCTTTCGAAAAAATAGATATTTTTAAGAGAAATGATTCTATGGAATTAACTGGCCAACAAAATAGTGATTGGCACGGATCAATAGGTTATATAAGCAAGGATTCTATAGAAATGGATACTTTCTATAATGATGTCAAAATGTATCCATCAAATGCTTTTAGTGGCCGCATTAATTTGCAACCAGGTTTGGCGAGTAATAAAAAACTTTTTCGTGAATATATTACAAGATACCAAACTAGTTTTAATAAACTCATGATAGATCTTATTAATAATAAAATAGTATTACCTACAAATCATCCTATATATGGACTAAATAAAAACATTCAAAGAGAAGTAAATAATATTCTTCCACAAATATCAGATATGCAGGCTGATAAACGTCATCATAATTTTCTTAAGTCTAAGGATAAAAAAGCTGCATTTGTTTTATTAGAAAGATTTAATGCAATACTTATTGAAGGTCTTCTTAACCCCAAAGTAAGAAGTTTGACTAACATAAGTATTAGTAATGATGTCGAGATGGATAATGAGTTTAGTTTTTTTTACTATCAAAATCTTGAGAGAAATTTTTCATCTATAGATTATTTAAATAAATTTGATTATAAAATATTATTTTCAAGCAACTTTTATCGTTTAGATCATCGTAAGCAATTAAAAATGCTATTAGAGATTTTTCCCCCTGAAGTAAAACTAAGAATATTAGAATCCTTAAAATATATAGATCATGCTAATTAATTTATCCCTAAAAGCTTTAACAATAATATTACTTGTTTTATGTATATTTGTATTTGTAGCAAATTATTATAGAAAGCGAAAACATTCTTCTGTAAATATAGAAGCTTTAAACAAATCATTACCAGCGTTTAAAGAATATCTTGATTCTTATTATATAACTAATAAAATTTATACAATAATTGCTTTCGTTTTCTTTTTATTCAGCACTGTAATAGTATTTGTTGTTTTACGATATTTATATCTAGGTGAATTGAATACCTTGTTATATATAGAGTCAAAGAATATTTCTTTTTCTATTATTTTTTATTTAATTTTGAAATATATTCTTTTTCTATTATGTATATTATTATATAAAGTTATTTTAGAGATACTGTTTTTTAAAGAAGTATTAAAAGTTCATATTTATTTAAATAAATATGAACTTTATGTTAAATTACAAGATGTAATGGATTTTGAGGTTAATGATTATATATTAAAACATTTATGGATACTTAGTTATAGAATAGCAACATTAACGTATGATCCTGAAAATTTTAACAAACCTTTTGAAGAATGGTTTGAACAGTTAATAGATTCTAATGAACAGTCATATCATGTAACCAATTATTATATGAAAAGTATTGCCCTATGGTGTATGGATAAATGCAAAAAACATTCTTATTTATCACATTTTTTCTATTTACTTGCATGTATTCTAAAATTTCTACATTGGCATAATCGTAATGGGGTTTTTAAATTATTGCCTTATACTTTTCTACTTTTAACCTTCTTTTATGATATATATAATAGAGAACTTTATTATATATATCATGCTTCATTTATTTTTATTATCTTACGTCTAATCATTTCCTATCGTAATTTTATCCGAGATTCAAATACACATGCGAATTCAATAATAGCAAACTATTTCTATAAGAATTCATTACCTTATGAAGAACAACGTTTTTATATCCTTAATTATAAAACATATTTATTAGAAAAAACTTCGCTCGCAAATCAGAATTTATCTTTTATTAAACATGATCCTTTAATGTTAATGAATAAATTAAAAAAAAGTCCTGTTATACAAGATAGTGATGAAAAGAAACTTAATCAAAAACGAATAAAATATATGAATATAAGATTCCATGTATGCCTAGTATTGGCCGTGATCTCTTTTAGCTTTTTATCTTATAATAATATAATAATAGAATATTTTTTAAATATACCTTTATTCTTTGCAATCATACCTTTATTAATTATGTTCTATTGCATGACAAAAATATTTTACAGAGAAATTAATGAGGCGTTTACAGGAGATGAATGGTACCAATATATTTACAATAAAAAATATGATATGATTTTCTGGATATTCACGATAATACAAATATATATTTTTTGGATTACATTCTTTGGACCTCAATTAATCTTTGTAAAAGATGAAATACTTTTTGATAATATAATAAAAATTATTAGAATATATACTATAGAGGAAAAAATAATGTATTTATATCAATATTTTGAGTATTCTGTAGGAAAGGTAACTCAAATAACACCCGATAATATCTATCACTTAACAGAAGCAGAACGCGAATTTTTAAGATATTATTTAAGAAAAGAAGACTATGCTAGTATGATAAATAAAACTACCTCTTTAAAAGATATTCAAGAATATATAAGAAGCTTATATGACAATTTCTTTAGATTAAAAAATACTATAGATAATTTATCTGCAAAACCTTCTCAATATACTGTAATAAAATATATTATCATATTTATAATAAGTACTTATGCGTTACTTTCCAATATAAAAGTGTTTCTTACAGCACAAGAGCTTATGGATACTAATAAATCTTATCTACTTGGAAAAAAGATTATTAATATCTTCCAAGAAACTTCACAAGATACTTTTCTAAATAACTTTTACAAATTTCTTGGAAATATACCTAAAGACTTATCAGATTATTTTTTTTATGCGGATTTAGAAACCGTTATTAATAGTATAATTTATTTCCTTATAGGCATACCAGTTTATAAAGCTTTTTCCAATCATATGACAGTACAGAATACTTTTAAAGTTACTATGGATACATGCATAACATTTTTAAAGGATATGTCCACAATTCCTATTATTGCATCTTATAATTTTTATTACTTCATAGGGGCTATTGTTATTGTCATCCTTATTAGTATTAGTTTTATAATTAGATCAAGAAAAGAATCACAAGAGAAAAAGACCAAAGCTAAATTAGATACAGAAAATAAATCAAAATCTATTAACAATGATGAATAAATTTTTAACTAAATTATTATTAACAATTATTGGTGCTATACTTTTCATGGCATTCATATGGTATAGATTTATCCGTGAACGTTTACCTAAAGATATTCCTTTGAAATTATCATTCTTAGGTTTTTGTATTTTAGTAAGTATCTGTGGCATATTTCTATATATTGTTGTATCACTAATAAGGCAAAGCAAATCTGTTGACCCTCTTATAAAGCAAATAGTAGATTCAATATATATACCATTAAAAACTTTTGATCATTATATTAAAAAGCTATCTTATACCAACAACACTTATAAATATGGAATTAATTTTTTGGCATATATATTAGGTCCCCTAATAATCGATTCAACGCTATTTTACTATCTTTTTATGATAATACCACGTTTAATACTTCTTACAACTTTATATATAGATATTTTTTGGTTTCATAAACTTTACTATATTTACAAAATTTTGTTGATCGGAAGTGTTATTTTTCTTGGCAAATATATAATATATTCTTTTAAGTATGCTAAGGAACATTTTATTGAAGAGTTTAAACATTATGTAAGTATAACGATAGCCTATGAATATGCAATTCAAATAATAGGGCCTCTTCCTGAAGAGGATGATGACTATCTTCCTACTTTAGTTGTGCCATTACCCCCATTTATTGATTTTCAAACAGAAACGTTTCTTATGCAAAATAGTTATCTTGATTATATGCCATATATGCGAAATCCTATTTCTCCTTATTATAAAGAACATAATATAATTGTGACACGGAAATTCACTTATGAAGAAGTTAAGGAGAGGGTAAGCAATATATTAAAGATATCCTTAATCCTTGCTCACTATGATAGTACAAATAATTGTGATGACTCCATAAAAACTCTTAAAATATTAATCTATCTTGATTATCTTCTATGTTGGAGTTACATATTAATAGTCAGTTTGCCTTCATTATACTATGCATCATTTTGGGAACTCTGGATAATATTTAACATTCAAGATATAGAAGAACCCTTTTCAGGAGATCTCCTTATATATTGGGGAAGCATATGATACATATGATATTAAGAATATTGATGTTAATTACACCAACTCTTAACCCAACTTTACAAGAAGAGACTCGACCTGTACCAAATACTCATATTCGTACAGTAGCTATGCATGCAAGTCCGTTAACTAATTCTAAAGGTGCGCAGCCATCTATAGATTACTATATATATTCTATTTTAGTTTTACATAATGGTGCTAAAAAGAATCATGAAATTGAACCAACGTATGCAGAATACACAATGAACACGTTTATAAAAATCTTATTTTTAACTAATATATCTAAATTGTATTCTTATTATTTTGCTTACTTAATAATGGGTCTGAAAAACTCATCAAAAATTAAAATAACATATGATTCTCACTTTAATTAAAAAGAAAAATTCATATGCTTGTAAATATTATAGTACTACCGTAAATTTATTTGAGAATTTTAAGCCAGAGATTTTAACGCCACTAAAAGAATGTCATATTAAAATCTTTATGGATATTACAAAAGCAACTCATCAGGAAGTAGTTAATTTTATACAATGTAATTTAACAGATCTTATTAAATCAAATCACAAAGATGAAAAACTTTTTGTCAAATTACATATTTTAGCAGGAAAACAATCTAAATTAATCCTGAGTGAGACTGATAAAACTTATATTAAAGAAGATATCGATTATCTTAATAAAATATTATTTCGTTGTAACTATTCTCCAAAAGAAGGTACAAAATCTCGTAATAGAGATCCTTTAAAGCTCCTATATGATGTGAGGGGAATAGCTGCTAGTGTAAGAAGATTAAATTATGCTATTCAAAAAAATAATATTAATCCTATTCATATAGTGTCCTATATACAGCTGCCTTTAATCATCTTCTTTGCAAGGGGAATGCTTCATCTTTTCTCAGTACAAGTTAGTACTTCTATTATTAAATCCTCCTATAAGATTGGTCCTCAAGAATCTAATAAGTATTTCTTTGGTTTCTCCGAGGATGAAATACGAGTAAGGACTCCAAAGTTAAAGTCAACATCTAAAAAAACAAACTCCATACTAAAAGATATTGATGAATCATGATAAATAAATTTTTAAATAACAATCCTATTTATTACACTACCGCCTATTACACTAGTACCTATGACGGCGCATTCATAAGCTATGACGATTTTATGGTCTCTTATGATTTATTAATGAAATATAAACAACCTTATCATGTTAATGAAAGAGAATATTTCTCTCAGATCTTCTTAGATATAGAGAAACTCCTGTCATTTTATACTAGGCAAAATACACAGTACCATCACGACAAGCCGTTTTTACACGCTATGTTTAATTCTATTATACAAATGTTTAGCCAAGGTTTTGGAAATGTAAGGTTTTATATGGCACCGAAGGCTATCGTATTGGATATATTAAGATATGCTATATGTGATTATTCACAGCCTGATCTATTAGAAAATTGTTCTCTGAGTAAAATTACTCTAGCCTATATAAATTATATAAAAAAAAATGGTGCTTGTTCCGGTGAAAATCAGGGCAAACTTTTCTTCGGTTTAAGTATGGCACTAACGTGTATAGATCCTTTACGCTTATATCCTAAATGCTATTTTGAAAGTAAATATGACATGCTATTCGAATATGACAAACCTAATTCATAATATTTTAACTAACAATAATTACCATCACAATGATAGAAGTAAATCCTATTTATGTGTTCCCAAAAAAATTACTCTTACAAAGCGTTTTATGATGACCCGTATATTGAAGAAAGTACCAAATATTTCATTACCTGAGAAAGAAGAAATAGGAAAATCATCGCTTAAACTATGCGAAATGCTTACAAAGGAAAACATTATAGAAGATTTAAGTACAACAGGATCTTCTTTAAAGAATGTTACTCCAGAGTTTTACAACTTTGTAAGTAATAATACTTATGGTACTAGCTCAGTAAAAACTAATTTATTAGCTTGTGTGGCACCTACATTAAAATTTCCTTTTGATAATCTTATACCAAAAATAGCCTCTCCTAAAATCGTCTTACCCCCGAACAACACATTATTTCCTGTTCGTTCATTTAATGAGATAATAACAGCAGAAAATTTTGCAGCACGTTCTACAGAAAATATAAAAAAAATTACACTTACGGGAGATAAAATTTCTGTAAGTAGTAACTCTAATCCTAATCCAGATTATTTAATTACATTCTTTTCAGAAGCTTTTAGCGATAGTATACGTTATTATGACGCAAAAAGTGGTACATTGGATAACGATTGGTTCAAAGGTCATATAAAACAAATTTATATTAATGAAAACAATCAACCTTTTAGTTATCCCCATAAGCCAGTTATATTAAAAGAGACTCTTGGCTTTTATAAAGATACCTTAGCGCGATTAAATGCAAAGAATTTTCAGGATATTTGTCAACAAAAAATGACAAAAAAAGAATTTGATTATTATCAATATCAAAATAATGAGGCACAAGCATTATTACAAAATGTAACTCAATTCGTAGATATACCTCATTTAGAAAATGTTCTATTAAAAATACAAAGTATTCCTACATTTCCTAAAGCAATTACATTTGCTAATGTATATCAAATAAAAAATTGTAATCTAACAGAAAATGAATTAAAGTTTATGCAGAAGTTAATGCCTTATATTAATCCAGATATGTTTGCTAGTCAGCGTGCCTTAGAAAAACATATGCGAACAGCTTTAAATCTTTATAATGAATATATAGATAAGAATACTTTAAAAAAAATGAAACCACTTCGCATAACATATAATTGGTTAAAAACAGAATTTGACAATATATCAGATGACATCTTCATATTTTAATTACAATTTGGTTTTGGTCAATATAAGTTATAAACTATGTATTATAGTATTGCTAATCTTTAGTATAGGTATGTTACAAATATTATTTAAAGAAGCTGATAAAGATTTATATAAATACATGATTAAAGATTTTAATGTTAATAGAAGTTTTATCTTAATATACATTGGTATTTATATTTTATTATTTTTTTATTTAAGAGTAATAAATCTTTTAGGGTCAATAGACTTAAAAATTTTATTTAAAGCTATTCAAAAAGCATATCTAACACTTTTTATAGTAGATTTTATCTTAATAGGTATTATATGTTTATTACTGTTAATAATTGTTATTCAAATTTTGAGTAAATTTCATTATAAACTTATTAAAGAAATTACCAAGCAATTTCTCTTTTTATGTTATACTAATGATTACCTATTGGAAACATTAAAAAAATATACCTTATTATGCATAACAAAAAAAATTCAATATAAATGTAGTATATCCCAATTTGTAAATAATCGATTTATATATAAAGCGTTTTGCTATATTGAGATTTATTTATTTAACTTTATTTTCGTAACCCTACCTTCTATGCTATTACCCTTAATTTTCTTTTTGGAATTGTATTTTAATGATTTTGTTTTAAAGTATATTTTCTCCTATTTATTGTTTTATTTTTGTTATAGCCTTTATAAACGATTTAGCTTGTTCTTAGAATATACGTTGAATTTTTTAAATCAAATGTTATGTGATATGTATTATAGAAATTGTTCTATAGTTTATGTAAATATGGGATCTGATATAGAAGACCTTATTTATCGTTATATAAAAAGAGGGCTAATTCATAATGAAAAAAAAGAATATGAACCACTTCTTGATGATAATATAGGCAGTTTACAATTTAAAATTTTATGCGAACATAAATTTATTAGTAAAGATTTGGGTGCTACCTATAATAATAATAATAATGATTATTTTGAAGAACCTGATAATAAACGTGTTGATCTTTTAGTACTAAATGATTTGAAGTCCATCAATAATCTTAAAAATGACAATAAATAATCCTCATGCCACTGGAAGAAAAGCAACAAATTGAGAAAGGTTACTCTATACTTTTCAAAATTTTTAATAATATACCTTTAATATGAAAATGTTTCAACATACTTTTTCAATTTTATATCCTAATATGAAATTCTCTTTGGGCGCTGTACAGGAAAAATTTAAAAATATTTCTATAAATAATCAAGATTATAGCGAGATTGTCGATGTTGACCATATTATAGCGACTATTGCTGGTTCTTTAATAAAAAACCAGCCACCTTTAATACAAGGCACATTTCATTCCATAGGCGCACCTACTCGCACTCGTTTTATTAAAGATAGTATTGCTTATAAACAAACAGGTACTATTTATACAAGTACAGGAGAACTCGCTATGGAAGATTTTCAGGATATAATCTTTAATTATCTTTTTCCAGGTTTAGTTTGTAAAGAACAAAAAGAATTACATAAACCTATTTATCTAAGAAGATTAAGTAAGAAACTAATAAAGATATGTTCGACAATAATGAGTAATATTTATAGAAAATTGTATCTAAGTCATAAAAAGCTTATAGGTCTCAATATTATTGACTACATTATATTATTTGAAATTATTTTAATGATTAAAACATTTACGAGATGATAAAGTTCACCAAACATTATTATAACTATATTCGAATTCTTCTTGGTTTAAGCATGGTATTAAACATGTTGCAGTTAATCCTATTACAAATTATTTTAATAATAAGTTATCTTATAAATAAGGTAGGAGTAAATCCTTATCCTCGAAGAGTTATATATCTTTTAATTGTAAGTTATTTTCTATATAATAATATTAAAGATACAACAGGTGTAATTCAGGAAGCTTCTTTATTAAAGATAAATGACACCCATCCTATTTATCAATTTAAGCAACTTATTCAAGAAAACTGTAATGAAATACGTGAAAAAATTAGGAAATATGCTATTGATAAGTCTACTAAAGATTTTAAAGAAAAAAAGGATATTAAAAATATAATAACATTCGTTGAAAATTTGCATATGATTTTACGTAAGGCTATGGATAATAAAGAAATATCAAATATTTTAAGCATAGGATTAAGTACTGATCCTGGCCTTGATACAATCTTTTTAGACTTCTTTACCTTGCACTTACAGAAAGCTATGAAAGAAGTCCCTGATAAAATTCTTGCAATTAATTATAAAGTTTTATTAAGCAGTAGCTTTGACAAAGAAGTACATCGTGCTGAACTTAAAAAGATTATTGAGATTTTTCCTAAAGAGGTTGCTGAAGAATTTAGAGAAGCTCTTAAAGCAATTGATAATTTATCATGATATTTTTTAATATAAGAAATTTATTATTATTAAGTTTTATCTTATTTATTGTTATAATAATAGTTAAGAGGTACACACAATATATCTATCCTAGACCAACAATAAAAGATGTATCAAATTTAAAAAAAGATTTTCCAATTATTCAAAAATATATCGATCGTTATTATATTACTAATATCGTATATACTATTTTTTATGCAATGCTTTATCTATTTAGTACATTATTTATCTTTATAATAGTGCGGTATCTGACATTAGGAGAAATAAGCAATTTACTTAAAGTAGATCCCAAAGATATCTCAAGTTATATAGTTATACTTTTAATTATTAAAGGTATAATCTTTGTTTTAATGTTATATTTATACAGAAAATTAATCGAAATCTTATTTTATCAAAGTCTATTACAACTTCATATATATTTACATAGAAATAAGTTTTATTCTTTTCTAATAAAGAGCATTGCACTATATACAGGTGAGTATATATTAAAACATTTATGGATTTTATGTTATCGCATTGCTACAAAGACTTATAACCCAGATCTTTTTGATCAGGAATTCAGTAAATGGTATTATCAAATGATAGTATCTGATGAACATAATTATATTATTAAAAATGATTTTATAAAGAATGGTGCTCATTGGTTTAGTCTATTATCACATAAATATATCATTGTTTCCAAAGGATTTTATCTTTTAGCGTATATTTTAAAAAATATTCTTTGGCATCTTGATGAGAAAAGGTTTAGATTAACACCTTATACGTTCTTACTTCTCACTGCATTATATGATATTTACTATCATGAAATTTATTATATTTATTATGCTTCGTTTATCTTCCTCTTGTTACGCTGTATGATTACTTATTTTACATTTATACGTGAGTCCAAAGTTAGTATTACTACATCTATTATGAAATACTTTTATGAAAACACGTTACCATACAATGAGCAACGCTTTTATATTTTGAATCATGTAGATTATACTTTAAATAAAACATCTAATGTAAATAAACAACTTTACAATATAATTGATTTTAATCCTAATGTGTTATTTATAATATTTAATGATTTTAAAGTGTATAATCAAGAGAATGTTGAAAGTGACATAAGAAGAAAAAGATATACAAGTTTAATGAATTTGAGGTTGCATACAACATTTGTCTTTTTTATTCTTGGAATATTTTTATTATTAAAAAGCAATCTTAGTGTAACTCTATTTAATGTTAATGAGATAATTAACCTACCTCTTTGTTTTATGTTAACTCCTTTAGCAATCATGTTATATTCTAACTCTAAAATTTATAAATGCATAATTATTGATGAGTATACTACAGAAGAAAGTTATGAATTTATTTATAATAAAAAGTATAATAGTTTGTATTGGATAATGGTGGTATTACAAGGATATATTTTTTGGCATACACTGATAAAGCCAGAGATATTTTTCATGTATAATGAAGAACTCTTTAATAATATCATAATAATTACACGGACTTTTACCATAGAAGAAAAGATCATGTATCTCTATCAATATTTTGATTATTATATTCAGTCAACAGGACTTACAATAGAGGAGCAGGATTTATTGCGTTATAAATTACGTCAAGTAAACTTCCAAGAAATTATAAAGGAAATAACAACACTTAAAGATATTAAATATAACCTAAGATATTGGATAGCAGAGGAATATTATAAAAATCATGTTGATATAATAGAGAGAATCATGCGGCTTTATACAGAAAAGCAAAATCCTTGGTATGACCTATTAAGGAATACCCTAGTTATATCAGGTATTTCTACAGGTATTTTAAAAACTATTTCATATTATAATTATTTTTTAACTGTGCTAGAACAATTGCAGGATCCGTATGGCAGATATATGGTAGGTCAGGATGTTTTATCAATGTGTTCTAATCATATAAATCGATATCGCTGGAGTATTTACATACATAGAATCTTTGAAAATAAGTTACCAAGCATTTTAGATATTATTCTTTATTATGGTCTAGAGTATATTCCTTTGCAAATAAGGATAATTTTAATGAGTATTATATTTGGATTAGTTGGCACATTCTTTTTACCAGGCTTTATACATTACTTTGAAAAACCGCTTATCCATGAGATTAAGGTATATGTAACATTCTTGGAAGATATGTCAACAATTCCAATTATCGCACCTTATAATTGCTATTACTTTATTGCAGCAGCTGTTATTGTTATTTTTATAAGTACATTTCTTCTACTTAAAATGCTAAAGAATAAACGAAAAAAAGAATTACAAGCTAAAAAACCTCTCAATGATGCTAAATAAGTCCCTTTATATAATATCTATATTGACAAAACCAATAATTATTAATTATATAAATAAAAGATCTATGACCACTCTGAGGAATTCTGTGATAATTAGCAGTAAAATCTGTGTAACATATTTAATAGTACCAATAAAACTTACGATCAGTAAACGTTTTATGTGGAGTCGCAATCGTGGTAACATAGGTCATGCTAATAAAGTGTTGAATGCCACTAATAAACCACCTGTACAAGCTACTGCAACTACTTTTCCATCTAATGTTAATAAAGTTGAAGAAGAATTAGAGGCTAATCGTAAGTTGCCTACAGGTATTGACTTTTCTAATAATGCCACTGATCAAACTTCTACTAGAGGTTATGGATCATCTTCACAAAATAATTCGGGTCCTCTAGGTACACATAATCCTAATCATAGAACTACTTTAAATACTGAGAATAGCCGATCAGTACCTCATACAACTACTCGTGGTTATGCTTCAGTTCATGGGGGTAAGTATACAGAACCTTTACCTAAAGTAGTACCAACTCTTAAGCCAACTTTGCAAGAAGAGACTCATACAGAAACTAGTGTACATAAAGTCATTGGTATTGTTAGGTGTAAATCGAACGACTGTTTAAAGGTAGATTGTGCTAATAATGAGACTAATCCATGTGATATACCTCCAGAAACGCATCAAAAAGAATTCTCTCAGGAAGAGCTTGATAAACATAAACTTGTGCTTCGAAGTGCAGGAAATACAACAACAAGTAATTCTACCAAGTTGCCTGATAAACAAGTTATTGTGATAGATCCGTATATAAATTATTCTGATCAAAAAAAACCACAACATGGTGTTATAGAGCAGGCAACAGTTCCTTTAGATGCTGCTAAATATTCTGAAGAAGCTCGTATTACATATTATTTCCAAAATCCCGATAGATCTGCTAAAATATTAACTGCAATAGAAGCAAATACTCAAGATGAAGCAATTGATTAAGAACTATTTAAATAATATAATTAATTTTTATAAAAAGATGATTTCATTGCCAATAGTACAAATAACTAATATTTATCTAGCAATTGTAGGTATAAGCTGGTTAAGTCTACATATATATTTTCGTTTTTTTGTTACAAGATCTGAGTATTCTTTACTTTCTATAAAACCATATTTAACAACATACCACTTAGGTTTAGGTGCAGCATTTATTGGAATGCATCTTGTCTTTATACTAATAGCATTTTATAATATTTATAGAAATTATACTAATAAGACAACTATTTCAAAGGTCTTTAAATATCTACAAATAATAATAGATTATGTTTATTGGAAACCACTTGAGTATATTCATGATATAATTGCACCAGACTTACCTTATTCTGGTATTTTTCTTTTACATTGGGGTAAATTGTTAGAGCATTATAAGAGGTCTTCTATAGTTGTAGTTGTAATGCTATTTGATTTCTTTCCAAAAATAATATTAGCTTTTATTTTTTTTGTTGAGTTGATTTTCTATGAGCGGATATTTTATTTTGTACATTTTTTAAGCCTTATATTACTTCCAATTATATTAAGTATTTTGATAAAGCTTATGGAAAGTTTTGCTTTGAGGAATTTACCTTTAATGAGGAAAATATTAAAGATAACACCAACAGGTCCTACTAATCAAGATGGAGAGCATTTAGGGTATGAGGTGTGTTTACAAGAAGATTATAATCATCTCACAAAAGAGGATTTCATATTTTATGCTAATGGCTGGCGTGATTTAGTCTCTTTATTTAATAATGCTTTCGAGTTAAAAAAATTAAAGTCAAATTATACTGTATATCTTACTCTTGTAACATCATTTTGCTATTTTGTTGCAGGTTTGTATAAATTTATTTATTTGTTTTGTTAATATGTTAAAGAACACCCATAAGGCACAGCTTATGCTCAACAAAATGATCGTACCGAGGCCATTTTAAAAGCAATGCCTGCTGACTCAACTTTAAGTTAAATTTAAAAATGATCATATCCCTAAAAAATAAATTATACCTATTTTATTTATTTATAATTGGAATTATAATAATAGTCTTAAATCTCTACTTTCGCATATTCAGATCTAGAGAAACATATTCTTTAGAAATATTACGAGATAATTTAAGTATAAAAGTAATATTATTTTCTGTAGGTTTTATATTTATACACATTTTAATAATTATATCTGTACTTTATTATATGTATAAAAAATATTATAATATACAAAAAGAATCCAAGTTAATACAAAATATATCAATAATAGTAGATAATCTTTATTGGAAACCACTTGAGTATATTCATGACCTTATTGCACCGGATCTACCTTATTCAGGTATGATTATTGTTTACATAACAGAATTCTTAGAGAAAGGTAATACTTTATTACGATATAAACTCTATAGGCAGAGCTTGTACAGGCTTGTGTGATGCCTTTCGTGATCGAAAAGCAATTGGGAATACTACAAGTAATCCTCAAAATACTTCAAATGGAACCACTGTTAAAGTGGCAAGCAAACAATATAAAGGAAATTCTCCTAAAAATAAAGATCAGTATGCTAATATGTATGATAAGCCTCATGATACTAAACAAACTGCTGAAATACCACAAGGAACTCAATTAATAAACCAACCTGCAGCAAGTCAAACCATTATAAATGCAGAAGACCCTACTTAAAAATATATCGATAATTTTTGGTTTATTATGTTGTCTATTCATTCTTTGGAGTAGATTACTACGTACTAGAAAATCTGTAGACCTATTTACAGATTATAATATCATACGTATAAGTATATATTTTTCTTTATTTATAGTAAGCATTATTTTAATTATCTATTTTGTATGTCAAGTTTTTGAAATATCATCGAAAAGAGCATTCCTGAAATCTTTACTAGAAAAACCTCGTGTTGTTTCTATGATATTTTTTATTCAAGAGTACATACGAAATGCTCCAAAAAATTTATATGAATGGCTTTATCTTTATATCAAAATAAGACCTACCATTGATCGATGCTGTAAATTTATACAAAAGTATTCTATAGGTGATAAACCTGCTATTATAAGGATAATTATTCTAAGCACAACAAGTTTTCGTGTTATTGTTTGTATGATATTTATATATGCTGTTTTTCATTTAAACAATTTATCGTACTTTTATAACTCTTTACCGCTTTTGTTAATACCAGTATTATTTAGTATTTTCTTATATAGTATTAACCATCTTGCTACAAACAACAAAAAGCAATTACTCTTAAATTTTTTCTATGTATTTCTTTATGTAATATGTCATATGGTCTTGCTTCTATTAATAAGATTTTGGAGTATTGGATCCTATTATAGTATATCTTCCTTAAATCCATTCAACATGATCTCTATGGCTAATTTTATCCTTTTGATATGCTTTTTTTGTTTTATAAGAATTTACATACTATTTAGTGAATATGTATGGTACAAATCTGTAATACGTCTGTATTTTTATTATTGTAAAATAATCTATCCATATATACATGATTATGTTCGTTTAAATAGGTTCTTTTTTCACAAAAAAGTAATAATACCTCTTATTCTTCTTTTACATTATGTGCTCAATGAAGATTATAGAAAAGAACGTAAGAAAAAAAATGAGGGTTTATATTTATTACGAGATAATATTTATAAACAAAAGATAAGGGAATTCTGCTATAGAATATCACAAAAAAAACTGTTGTATTTTATATTCAGAAAAAGTGCTATGGCACTTAATTTTATTGATAAATATAGTCAAGTTTGTTTACTTAAATTACCTTTATTGTTTGTACTCCTTATATTTATTTATGATATTACTAACTCGCAATTATATTATATCTACTACGCCTTAATTATATATATATACTTGTTTTACTTATAAGTAAATTTATGGAATTTTGTTGGTGCTTAGATATTTATGATATGGATTATGAATTACATGCATTATTATATGAAGGTACCTATTATCCTAATGTAAAATTAAATCAAATAAGATTACAAGAACTTTCCTTGAAAGAAATGTCACAAGAAGAGCAAATCGAGTATACTACTTTATATGAGATGTTACTAAAGCAAGAATCTATTTATTTGAGAACAAATGCATTTATACGTTACCTATTAAGTAACTTAGTAAGTCCTGATATATAAACTTATGGGGGTGAACCCACAAAACTGCCTTATTTAATAGTACCTATAAGAAGATTCATCCTATTATTTTTAGCAATGGGTAGTTTGTATTATATATGCTTAAGTAGACATTTACAAATAGTTTTATTTAAAAATACTATTGATAGTATAATTCCAAGTAGTTTAGGGATATTTTGTTTGGGATTAGTCTTAATATTATGGTGGTTCACTGGGTATAAGGAGAAAAAAAGATATGGTAAAGTAATATATCATACAGCTTATATTAACAGACTTAAAAAGTATAATGATTTTTCATTTACAAAACTAGTTAAATATAACCGCAAACATCCTCTACAAATCATGAAAGATCTTAATAGTCTTTTTCATGAAGGAACTATACAGACATGCGAACAAAAGGTAGTAGAATATTTTAATACATTATATAAAGACTATCCGTATTTTACATTTTCATATTCAAATTTAACTAGCAAATTTCACTTAAAGTTAAAAGTTAATTACTACGGAGTTATTATGTTAGTCAATTCAAATGAATAAAATATTATATCAATATACTTTAATTTTATTTAGAACCATCCTATTTATAACATTTCTCTGGTTAAGATTTATATGTAACACGCTTACCTAAGGATATGCCATTTAATTTTTCATTCTTAGGCTTTTTCATACTTATAAGTATTTGTTGTATCTTTTTTAAGACAAAAAAAGTCCATAAATACTTTTATTAAACAATTAATCAACATGATATATTTTTTATTTAGATAACATAACTCTTTCACCCCATTAGTATTTGCCTTAAAAGGATCACAATACATATCTTTTAGAAAAATGCATTTGCAGAATGTTTCCTACTAATGGATAAAGTTACTCTTTCAGAAGATAATGTAAAAATTCTTGGATGTACACAGAATACTAGGAGAGTTGTTCATTAAGTCATCTAAAAGTTTTTAATATAAAAACTATAAAATTTGACAATAATATTCTTGCAAGAATGGAAGCGCAATTAGTATTACCTATAATGATGTGTACTTTATGCCATAAATGTAGTCACATTATACAAAAATAAGAATAACTATGTCATACTAATATCAGATAACTTCAATACAAGTATTTTATAATATTACATACAGTAGAGTTATTACTACCTTTCTTATAGTTATACATTTAGCAATACTTTATAAATAATCTTACTACTTTTCAAGGCTAATCAAAGTCACCCAATTAGAGTATTCTCCACACCTCAAATAGTCCCGTCAGATGAAAATAAGTCGTGAAATCCTTTCAACATGCTTTATTTAACTAATTAATAACAGATTTTATAAGATAACAAATTCTCATGTATGTTTTGTCTTCAGTGGAAATTATTTATATTTTTAAATAATGTTTTCCGTAATGTAGTATAAATATATCAATCATTTTAAAGTGATTGATATTCACTTAATAAACATATTACCGCGTATCTAAGTATTATGGAACCTTTTGATGTATTACTATTATTTAATTCTGTTGTAACAGATAGTATCAAAGGAACTGAAGAAGAATACTTAGCATTTACGCAAATGTACAGAAAGATTGAAAAGGTTGAGGGTGAGTCCATAGAAAAGACTAAACTACTGCAAAAAGTGCGGTTAATACTCACAGTTATTGACATGCGACGCCTTGGATTTCCACAAAAGTTTAATAAATGACGAGTATATTATCTTTTTTTCCTTGTTACTATTTATACGGTAACTCCAAATGCTATCATGCACTCTTAGCATTAATTTGTTATTTATAATTTTGCAGTATTATGTTTATAAAGATAGTGTTTTTCTTGGATTGCATATATCCCTGTTTATATGGAGCAATTTGTGTGTCATTTTTTACATTATTTTGCCACACACATGCGCACATACTCACTTATGCAACGATTTAATACTTCTTGCTATTAGGTTAATTGCTTTTTTTATAGTGGTATTTCTTATATAATGTGTCCTTTGATAATTGCAAACCTCTGTCAAGCATATCAAGTCTTTATTTAACTGATTACAGTTATTTACCTCATATTCTTTATGACTCACAACATTATATGTTTCTTTCATATTATTATTATTGTAGCATTATTCCTTGTATATTCTTAAGTACGAGATTTCTTACAGGAAAAACCTCTGTTACTCATTATATTATATAACTCATGCAAAATAAACATCATATCATTTAGTAATCCATCACCATGGCCTATATAGTTTCAGCAGCTCTTTTAGGACTGACTATGGTGGTGTTATGTTTTTTCATTCTTTGTTTATGGTATAATTTAATTTATTTTTCTTTTATCTTTTAGCCACATTATAGGCTTTTGGTGGAGGGACTCATACGGGAAGGAACGTATTTCGTAACCATACTAAAGAAGTTTGCGTGGCTTGCGTTAGGCTTTATTCTTTTCATAGTATCTGAAGTATGTTTTTCTTCTCTTTTTCTGGGCTACTTTCATAGCAGTTAAGTCCAAATATAGAGATGGTAGCCAGTGGCCTCCTTATGCACTAGAAGTATTGGATTATCCCTACCAATTGTTAACACATTATTTTATTAACTTCAGGAGCCACATAACTGTAGCTCATTAGCTATTATACGTAGAAAAAACAAATAGCAATTGATCTATGATTGCCACATTGTTTTAGCTCTTGTATTTACGCTATACAAGCTTAGAGTATTGCATGCTCCGTTCTCTATTCCGATGGAGTTTATGGTCTGTTTTTTATATGTTAACGGATTTCATGGTTACATGTTATTATTGGTATATCTTTATTACTGTTCAATTATTCGTCTTATAAAGATCATTTGTTACCTCAAGTCATTTAGGCTTTGAGGCTTCGCATGGTATTGGCACTCTGTAGACGTGGTTTGGCTTTATTATTTGTTATTGTTTATGCTTATGGAAGAACCTCCTTTAATTAGAGGTCTGTAGATCTCTTAATACTCTAGAACATAGTCTATTAACCTTTATCACACAACAATTTAAGATAATTTATATTTACTAAACACCTTGATGCAGAAACTAACTATAAAGGACCGAGACCCTTTTATAATATAAATTATATGCTTTATGTGACATTCTCAAAAAGATTTCTTTAAATTAACTATATTCTGTATATCTCCTTATAGATTAGTTCTTCACTATTAAATTTATAAATTGTGATAAAAAATATCTCAATCATTCGAGATATAAGTAAAGCCATCAGGAGCATAATACCAGTTATCTGTTAAATTATGTAAATAAGAAACTTTAACAATTTGACATAATCAGAAATAGCATTATTCTTAAGAGTGCCCCTCTCCAATAGTTGATCTAAAAAATCCAACCTAGAAAAAGGAGGTTCTGGATCCAAAGTTAAGCAGGGCTCACTATTCGATAAATCTATAACTTGTTGATAGAGGGGTTTGGTAAGGCAAGGTTTATTATCTCAAGGATCTTCTGAATCTGTACTGGGTATTTCTTTTTTATCTATAATATCCTTAGAGGTTCCTTTTTGTTTACTGTTATCTTTAAGTTTTACTTCTATATTAAATATGTTGTCAAAGAGTTGCAGGAATTGATCGGTTAATTATAATTTCACATATATCTTGCATAAGTGGGTATCTTCTATATTGAATTCTGTATAATTGACTAATAACATCTTCATAAATTTTTTTTATAATTGCATTAAATTCTCCTAACATGTTTTGCATTTCTCCAAATAAATCCGATTGATACTGCACTATAATAAAATTTTTTACTAAATCTCTATACTGGCGGTCATACTCAGAGTAACCTTCTATGTATCGTGTACTTAACATCCTATCTATTTCTTTTTTATGTAAAATCATTTGGGTTCTCATATAATTAATGTCTCATTGTTCTTACAGCTTGTATTGCAACTTCCACTCTTCCAGCAGTATCTGAATCATTTAATAATTCAGCACCTTGTACAGCTAACTCTAGTCAAAAGATTGCAGCTCGACCCATAGTATGCATAACTCGTGCCATGCCAGTATAAATATCCTGTGTAGAAGGTAGGGATAGATTAAATAATGCATCACGTATAACATCTCCATGTCTTGCAATCACATATAAAACGACAGTGGCAACTACAAAGATTACTACCGACTCCCATCGTATAGAGTTATTTCTTTGAATTTCCTCCACATTATGTTGAGGACCCCATCCTTCATCAGGCTGGAATTGAATCTCTCGTGCAAACACCTCTGCCTCTTCATCTGTAAGATTACGTGTAAATTCTTGTAATTGAGTTATCGCTGTTTCTGTGGATATGGTTCCACAATATACTATGTTTACTTTTTCTATATAGAGAAGAATGCTTATTACTATGAGTGGAGTTATTATCTCCTTACTGGTGTACTTATTACTTATTTTTCTTTCTATGTATCTTACTATTGATTTCATTTCTTTTATTATTTTCATGCTATTTAGTTATTACTACGTACAAGACTACAGTGGCAATTACAAATATTGGTACTAACTTCCATCGTGTATAATTATTTTTTACGATTTCATCCACTTCAGGTTGAAAAGTTCCTTCTTGATAAGGTAGCAATCGTAGTCTATGTGCAAATACTCTTAACTCTTCATCAGTTAAATCAGCAACAAAATCTTGTAAGCCAGTTCTTATTGTTTCTAAACTAGGTATGGTTCCACAATATACTATATTTACTTTTTCTATGTACAAAAGCATACCTATTACTCCGATTAAATATAGAATCTCTTTACTGGTGCGCATATAGCTTTTACTTCTTTTCGTTATTAAGTTATTGTTAGTTAATTTCATTTTCGATCTTTTGCTTTTTATGTTAAGTAATCTTTCGACTTCGACCTATAATAAGATCTGGCTATCTCATCAGTCAAGGATGCCATGTCCATATTTCGGGACCTCTTGAGAGATCTCCTTGCGGATAAACTAACACTAAGATCTAGATACATAATAAACCCTATGAAAGATAACAAGACCAAAGAATAACTTCACTTATTATCCTGCTTATTAAGCTTAGACATGAGATCTTCTAAAATAAAGGTGCCAATATATATCTGAGGATCGTGTAAAGAACTGTTATAAAAGTAGTTCGCAAGATGAATTGAAATTAAATTATGCATCTTAATAATATTACTGAATAGTGCGTTGGAGCAGTCGGCACCACTGATAAAAGAAGATATGGGATGGTTCACAATTCTAGAGATAGGGATAAATTCAAACTTAGTCATAGAAACTAATAAGGATTGATTCGTTGTAAGACCACCCATTAACATGAAAGTGAGAATAGAGTATATTTCTCTATAATACGACATTAGTTGTTTTTTTTGATAATCCTTTAACTGGTTTAGATTATCAAAGTTACCGTTATAAGTGTATTGGAGGAGAAAGAATTTAAAGAAATCCAGATCACTAGATTTAGAGATTTTTGAAGGCTCACACATAGTTATAAATAAGTTTTTTAAACACATAATGTTGTTGTTTGAAATATTACTCATAATGTTTGAGGTGATAAGAGAGAGAGTTACCTGATAAGTGTAATATTTGATATTTACTTTATTAATAATAAAGGTAAACTCAGATAAGAGATCGTTGAGAGAGGATTCTGGATTAAAGATGTGGTTAATATAAAATTCTTTTTTTTCGATTTCATCATAGAGTTTTTTTCTTTCCACAACAAGAATTGAAGAATACTTTTCCAAATACTTACAAGTTGTAAGCAGACGATCTAGGATAAGAACTCGTTTCATGTACAGGACAAGCACACGATTAAGTAACGAATATTTCTTTTCATACTCCTTCAAGTCAGTAATTTCTTGTTCGGACAAAGCTCTTTTTAACGATTCCGTCTTTACAGTTCTCAATAAATGTTCTTTAGCCAGTAGATTCTTTATATAGAATAAGTATAAGATTTCATAGAATGAATACTTTTCATTTCCAATAGTTAACTCCTTGATATCTGGATAACGATAACTAAATCTATTTATAAACTTAAATTCGACAGTAAATTCTTGTACTAGAGAGTCGTTAATAATAGGTTTTATATCCCTATCATAAATATCTTGATACTGATCTAAAGTTAATTTTTCTTTGTCGAAATTTTTAGAAGGACTCGCAGGATTTACATCCTTATCTTTATTTAGTACTGGTTGCCTTTTAGCCTTTATGTTTTCTGTATTCATTTTTTTAGTTTTATCGTTAAGCATGCTATTTCTATTCGAGTAATGCGGTACTTAGAGTGGATTGTAGGACTTACCTCAGAACCTGTAAAAGGAGTGCCATATATTTATTTAAGGATCTGCGGCCAAGCCTTATTCTTGAGAAACGCCCAGATCTACTATGTTCCTCTTATACTGAAGTGTTTCGCTGGTTAGCTAGCATCATCAGGTACCTCTCACTACAGAAGCACGACACTCTTTTTTTATATAGGGATTGCAGAGGACTTACTAGGGAATTCGATGAACAACTGTTTTACACTATAATACTACATCTTTTAGTAAACTCCCTCTTAAAGACTATCTGGGACTTACAACAACTTTTATTCTTACTGTCTGCCCTATTTTTAAAATCTTATAAATGACCTTTTTCATTAGAGAGGACTTTGACCTATATGTTACAAATAATGCAATAATTCATCATCTCACACCTTTTTTGAGTAGCATGCTAAACCTTCTCATAAAACGCCTTACTAATATTGGCACGTATTCTTATAATTCTTTACATTTACACTCTATACAACCAAATCTAGCTATTATGCATGATAGGGATTTACTCATATGGGACCTGGGGGGGTCTAAATAGACGTATATTTTCCTTCTAAATATTTCCAAGAAAATATCCCTTTGTTTTGATAGGGACCTGGGGGGGTCTAAATTTTACATATTTTTCGTTCCATAATATAGCCCAGGTCCAAGTCATTCCCTTATCATTTTTTTTTGCATCACTGATTTGCTGCAATATTTGAAAATACCTCGGCGTAAACGCCTAAGGAGACCCCTTTAGGAAGAAGATAAATCTTCTCCCTAAGGTGGTCCTAAAGGACCTTGTGGTTATATCCTTTGTAGTTATGGGATCGATTTGCATTTAATATTTGTTAAACTCTCAATTCTCTCATAGCTTTTATGATTTTGAGAGCAGCATATAATCTTCTTGCAGTCTTAGGATCATTTAATAAGTCGGTAGCTTGTGTAGCTAACTCCTGCCTAAATAAAGCAGCTATACCTACATAGATATCTTGTCGAGAAGGTAAGAATGGTATATGCATGGGTCCTCTTCGGCAAGATGGGTTTATGTCAGCCTTCCTGTATGGTTCATTAGACCTGTAAATGCTATTAGCATTATCCTTTTCGTCCAATTGCATTTAAGATTATAATAAGGCTCCATCCCAACAGTAAGAGTGAGGGTTTGGTTAAAAAAGGAATATTTAAAAAGTTCCCACCAACATCTTATCATGGGCAATGCCATCTTTCATAAGTACTGCTACTTCATCCATAGTAACTTCGAAAAACGAGTCTTACACATCATCTAAATTTGTCTTAGCATTAACAAAATTTCTACTCATGTTATTGGAGTAGGTATTTCCTACAGGAAGAATCTCTCGAACAAAAGAGCAAAAATTAGATGCAAAGAAGTGTTGTAGACAAAGAAGATAATTGCTGTATGATCTTTGTTAACATTTTAAGTAAATCATATGGATTGTTCTTATAGATTAAAAACATCTATATTTACTAATTATGGACTCTAGAGAGCGTCATAGCTACCAAAGTGAGTGGGCCTTGGACATCCCTAATTGGCCTAGTCTTCTTATATGGAATACTCTTATAGATATTTCATTTTTTATCTTCAAAGAAGATCTGGCTTACTCATCAAATATACTCGTCACAGGTTTCAGGAGTATCTTTTGTGTGTTAACTATAAGATATTTATAATATTCGCATAGAAGTCTTGTTGTTAGGATTTTATAAAATATAATCCTCATTTGTCATAAATTTTTGCTCAACTTCTTCAAGGTCATTTTGACATTCTAATTCTAATTCTAAATTACTCTGAACTTCAGCTTCATTACTTTTTTCGTATAAACAATACTGCAATAAGCCTATACAACGAATCCTTGCAGTATTAGGTAGAGTGTTATGAATATCATTATGGTTTTTTTCGGAAAAAGACAAAATTGCGAAGTCAGTAAATGGGGAAGAAATGTTATAGAGAAAAGTACCATTTTCTTCGTCTTCAAAAATTAGAAAAAATTCAGATAAAGAAGGTCTTTATGATAGTAAAGGGTATAAATTAAGCATAACTCTTATATATAAAGTTATTACACGAATCTGCAATAACAACTCCTACAATAATCACGGATAAAGGTTATCTCTCTTTTATTAACAAGAATTCTTAATGGAAATCAAAGAGCTCATCACCAAAGCGTGAGTGCAGATCCAAGCATTTCCTACTTGCCCAAATATACACTACAACATTAACATTAGCCAGTCTTATGGCAGCCTATTCAGGGCAGTAGTTTTGTCATGGATAATAATCCTAACAACAATGTTCCAGATCGGGTTATCGTTGGATTTTAAAGGTTACTTTGATATATTTTTCTTGTTAAGGGACTAAAAGATGCGTACATAAAAAGAAGCTTGGTTGGTTATACGAGACTGCAATCACATATCCTGCCCTTAACTATGAACTACAATACAACTTTGGTATCTATGCCTAGTTGTGTTGGCCTTCAAATTGTTACTGGGATTTTCCTTGTATGTTTTACTGTTCTAATGCATATTAGCCTTTCTTAGTGTTGAGCACTTATGAGAGATGTCCTTATGGTTGGTTTATTAGATACCTCATGCTAATGGTGCTTCATTCTTCTTTATTGTTGTATATGCGCACCTTTTACGAGGTCTTTTTTATGGCTCTTACTTTTATCCGACGACTTTTATGGTGCTCTGGTGTTATAATCTCTTATTAATGATTTGACCTCTTTCCTTGGATATGTTTACCTTGGGGTCAGATGTTTATTGGGCTGCTACAGTATTACTAATCCAGTTCTACTGTACCAATATTGGGCAAAGCATTGTAACATGGCTTTGGAGGGTTTTTCTGTGGATAGTCAACTCTTTCCAAGTTTTTTGCTCTGCATACCTATTTCCATTTTTAATTTAGGATTAGTTCTTTACATCTAGGTCTTTTACACAATGCTGGTAGTACGAGCCCTCTGGGTATAAAACGAGTATTGATGAAATTCTTTTCATCCCTATTACACATAAAGGATTTTTATAGTGTAATTTTATTTATGCTATAATAATCTTCTTTGTTCCTTTATACCTAATAGTTTAGGCCATCGGATAATTATATCCCAGCAATCCTGATCAAACACTGAACATATTGTTCAGAATGGTACTTTCCTCCATTTCATGCATATTACGCTCTATACCTAAAAGCTCCTTGGTGTAATCGCTTTAGTAGCAAGCATTGTACTTTACTTTTATTACCTTTTATAGATGTCCTTTATTACGCAGCTAATCTATAAGCGTTCATTTCTAAATTAAATATCTTATTTGTGCAGACTGTTTTGTCTTGGTTATATGGTCAGAGCCCTTTGGAGGAACATTCCTTTTCTTAGGTAGACTTTCTACGCATTATTCTTTGGTTACTTTCTAATGTCTTTTTAGTCAGTTTACTTGATAGATTTATGGTCTATTATCTTAAAGGCAATTTTACTAAGTAATAGTTTCTACTTTAGTAAGTCTTTAAGTTACCAAAGTTATTACAAATTTATAAAATATTCTATAGGAATAATTAATTACCATACAAATACTTTTACACCTCGATATAATTGCAAAAGTTGTTTCATAATCATATACTTTATAGCACTTAAAGTTTACCTCAAACAAGGTATGTATTAAACGTAATATTCTAGTAAATGTAATACCAAATAACAATCTACAAAAATCTTTTACATTAAAAAGCAATTTCTGTTCAATCGAAGTAGATATTATATATCCTATTAAAAGATTCAGAACTACTTTTACAAAAGAACATGTATAGAAAATTGCTCTTGTTATACAGATTATTAGGTTTAATTAAATAGCCCTTATTGCTTTGTAAGTTCTCTAAGATATTGTTAGATAATCGAAAAGACTTTTTATACGATTGTTGAATACAGTGTATTTCATCTATTAAGATTTATTTTTTTGTAATAGTACAATCTTTCCCTAATAAATATACTCTCTATGAGGAAGTTCTTTAGCACAGTAAAAGTTATACAAGTATTTCAGTTACAATGAAAAAATTCTGTGAATAGTAAAACCTAGCATAAATTTTTATAAGGATAACTCATTCGACCTTTTTCTCAAAAGGTGTTCTTATCCTGTAGTCGAATTACACCTTATATGTGGAAAGAAAATTATCCTCCTGAGGAGGTAGAAATATATAAGTATAAAAACATTATAGTAAAAATAGGAGCATAATTCACAGAATATTCCCTTAAACATTAAACAGTACTAATCTAGTAAAGATAATAGGAAAAAACCTTATATAAAAAGCTCTTACAGATTATTGAATACACTGTCAATACCAGACTGCCTTCAGTAGTGATTATCTCGAATAGGAGTTAGATTTTTATGTGTTTGAAAGATGATTCATGTGGTTAAATGTATTAATAAAGATATTTTAAATGGTGCTAAGAAGTACAATGCAGTAATTTTAGATTAAGATCTAATAAACAAGGTCATTATAATATACTCATAAATAAAATCTTTCAATATTAAGTAAATTGTCCTTTATGATATAAGAATTCTGTGGAAATCCCTGATAGCACTTTATCATAAAATATATTAGTAAAAAAAATTGCTATTTTATAGGACCGTTATAACAAATTTGAAAAAGCTAATTATTAACAATAGATAAGACCTTTTCATTGTAACATTTGGAAGATCGTTTAACATACTGCTTAAAGCATTTTAGAAGATTTTTTATATGGGAATTTTGCAAATAGATTAATTCCTTTTAAAAGAAAGGTCCTATAGTTTAATGGTAAAACGTTGGCTCATGAGCTTAATTGGCAGTTCGATTCTGCCTAGGACCAGCTCCTTCGTCTAGTGGAAAGACGTTTGATTTTCAGTCAAATAACAAGGGTTCGATTCTCTTAGGGAGATTTTTTTTTCATAATTACAAATCTTTAAGAATATGCTCTTTGACTTGCACGTGAATGGCAATTAAATTTTCAAGATCCGCTTCTCCATTGATGGAAGGTCTTATGACTTACATCATAACATATGTTTATTTTAATATAATTTTTGGTTTGTAACATCCTTGATTTCATGATACTACGTGATACTTCTATATTTGGATGAAACCATAAGAAAATTTATTGATGTCAAAAACAATATCTGCTTATGCTAATATTATACATGGAACATTTTAGAAGTTGTTTGGACGATATTCCTTCTGTAATTTGTTTGTTATTGCAATACATCCTTTTCCTTACTTATTCTATGGAAGAGGTTATGAGCCGCAAATGACTATAAGGTTATAGCTATCAATGGTATGGAGTTATGAGTATGGTAATTTAGGCTTAGAATGGGACCCTTATTGATTAATGAACCTGATCTACTTGAGGAGAGCCTCGTCTATCACTGTTGATAACCTTTATTTATCCTGTTGAAACAATGTTCGATTATTAATTACTTCTAAAGATGTTATCATGCTTTTGCTGTTCCTTTTCAGGATTAAAAGTGATGCTGTACCAGGCCGTTTAAATCAATGTCATGCTATATTAATCGTCAGGTATATTTTATGGCCAATGTTTGAGTTGTGTGGCGTAAACACGGATTTATGCCATATCAGTAGTATCTTTAAGTTTAATTAAAAGCAATATATTTAAGCAGCTTTTCCTTAGAGATTAAATTCTCTTAAAATCCTATAATTTCCAAGACTCTTTCATAAAAACTAGTATATTTACCTTTTGATATAAAACATCCTAAGAAATTCCTAAGAATAGTAAGTATTTTAGTAAAGGAATATCTACCTATCTTAAAGGCATTTTTATTACTATTGATCTCAAAAAGATAAGATTAAGAAAACACAGGAAAAATATCTACAATGTTGACAAATAATGCCAGTTTATACTTTTTCTAAAGCATAGCAATAAATTATTTTTAAATGGTACAAAAAGCTCTTGGAGAGAAGCCTTACTGGTAGAAGGTGTCATTGCTATATAAATCAAATAAAGTATTATATGAGTATGTGTAAAACAATAATGTTAAAATATATAAATCATACAGTGTATCTAATATAGATCACTTATAACTAAGATATTTAATCAATGTAATTGCCATAACTTTAACCGCTTCTATAGTAGTAATAATTTATTGCTATGTGATGTATGTTGAGATAATTTCTTAATTACATTCTATATAATAATAAATCATTATTTAAATTTAGCAATGCTCGTGATTAAGGATCTTAATACTATTATTAGACTAGGTCTAGACTCCAACCTTGTTGTTAATATTCCTCTATTTCACAATAGTGTAGTTGAGAATAATTATAATTATATAAAAGGTATTAGTGATTAAGATGATAATCATTATGTTGGTAAAAAAAGGAATGTTTTCTAACAATATTATTAGTATAAGAGTATTGACAATAATCACAGTGAAGATAATGCTTATAAAAAGGTTTCTGTTAGTAAAGATTTTTAACTAGTTCGATCTTCTTATTGCTTATAACCTCTTTGAGGTTCAGAAGAAATTGGTTGATTTCAGTCAAAAGACTATTATCAATACTAAGAGCTTTAATACCCCTCATGATTTTATTAACATTTACGCATCTTTATTTTCTGTAATATAATCACTTTTTCTTCTAAAAAAGCTTTGACTATCCAAGCGCCTCATCCTATAGACTTAAATTGCTCAGGATTAAATTTCAACTCTCCTTTTAATTCTACAGGTAATACTATTCCCCCATCTAGTGTTCCTGCCAAGATATTAGATAATCACTTTTACCTTAACTTTCCTTCTATTATTGGTAAAGCATCTTCTTCCACTATCTACACACTAACTAATACTTTACCTACCTATCCTAGTCGTAATAACAAGTCTGCTTCTCCTATTAATAATACTCAGTCGACTAAAAATACGAACACCATTGATCAATCTACAAATACTACAGAACCTCCTATATCTATAACAGCTCCTCTACCATATACTACAAACATGACAACTACTACAGGATCTTTCAGCTTTTCTTTTGATGATGACATAAGAAAGTTGGAAGCATTAAAAAGAGAACTTTCTACTACTACAACGGCATCCTCTGTAAGAGTTAATGAGATAACGTTAGAGCAAGTTATTAATCTTATAATGACTCCACTAATCATACCACCAATATACCTCTATTAGATGAGCAGGCTTCCTCCAATAATCAACGGGCATCTATTGCTAGTATATCTGATACTATTGTAGAGGATGATATCATAGAACAAACCTTAAAGAGAATAGATGCTTCATCTCGTCTAATTGGTGATCAAATTACTAAACGTATTTTAGAATGCAATATCCTTTTCGAGGAGTCTATTGAAACTAACTAATTGTTTTCGTGTTTTTTATAGAAGGATTGATGACTTTGTAAGATCCCTAGATATTTGGCCTCTAGTTGTTTATACAGCTTCTTTCTATACTATTTATCATATTCTTAAATATAGGGAGATAACCCCTTACAATTTTTTCTTTATAATTTCAAAGATAACTGCCATGATAAAAGTAAAATGTATTTGAATCTAGTATTACAAATATATATATATATACGTACTCTGTTATCTTGTACTGGCGATAAGAAGTCATAATGCTTTAAATAATCAATTAGCACCACATGATGCAGAACAAATAGCTATATCAGTCTTAAGCTTCTCGAAGATGATAACAGATTTTAAGATAGTTGCCTATTTAGGTGAAAGCTCAAAAACAGTAATAGGAAATTCCTATGTTACTTGTAAAGTGAATAACTAGATCCCAGATAAAAGTTCTATCGGAGGTACTTCTACTATTAAGACCAACTTTTTAGCAGCTTTTATAACTCAAAATAAACAAATGGTTTATCCTTATACTCAAATAGTTCCTCGAGTATCTAATGTAAGAATAAGCCTACATCTCTCAGTATTTGAATCTAAATGAGTACCAGTTCGTACACTAATAGAAATGCCACTGGTTTGTGCTTTTGCAGAGAAACGCTCTAAAAGTGTAAAAGTAACCTTATCGGATTATAATCTAAGTATTCCTGGACACACTCAAAATACTAATAGGGATCCCTATTAGTAGAATTCCAGAATGGCATTATAAAAGATTTCGATATACAAACAAAGCAGCTTACTAAGGATGATGTTTTATATGGTAATATATGCCAAATTAATATAAGTAATACTGATATAATAACTATCCTCGAGATTATTCTTCTATAACAAAACAATACTTAATAAATTAAAAAGGCGATATTAGTAGATAATATCAAGAAAACAATGTTAGACGATGATATTGCTCAAATTAATTTTGAATGTAATAATATTCTGAAGTACCTTATATCAGAATATCATCAAAAGTGGAAGACTCTTTAAAGAATAGTAATCAATTATAAAGCTATCCCTCTAATGTAACTTTTTATCATATAAAGAATGGTGAATTAACACCAAAAGAAATGATATTTTTACAGGAAGCTATTAAAATGGCTGATTTTTCTATCTTAGGATGCTTTTTACTTAGTAAGTAATATTTGTTATGATATTGTTCTAAAAGTATTAATATGTGAATATGACTATCCTTCTTTTAAATAGACTATATTCTAACGTATCTAATTCCCACTTCGGGTCAAGAAGTAATAAAGGTTTACGATCTTATAGTATATTGAATGATGTAACCATGTCTGATATTGTTGAGGATATTCTAATCCCTAATGAGAGTGTATATGATTTTTATATTAAACCTTTTAACAAGGTCATGGATTTTTCTTTTAATTTGGCTAAGGTTAAATATAGCTTACTTTCTATTATTAGTGTTCCTGGTTCTTCTCCTAACCTTGTTCTTAACCTACATATTTGCAATAGTTGTGTTCATATGATTGTTAATAAGATGGATAATCTTGTGATTATATCAATAATATTTTTAAAAGGTTTGATTATAATAATCTTGGTAGTGATTCTAAGGAAGGTCTTAAGAGGATACCGTCTAATTCTCTTCTTAATTCTTATTGTTTAAGTAATCTTTATAAGATCTCTGCTAAATTGACACAGCTTAACAATATTTGTAATAATGATACTCAATGTCTTACTAGCCAGGAGGATTATTAAAAAGCTTATCGATTTTTATTTAATAAGACTCTTTCTGTTAGTACTTATCAGAGTTACATGTGAATCTTTTAAGATTCCTAAAAAGGAAGATTTGAATATTATAATTCCTAACCCTTTATTCTTAAATTTTACGGATAATGAACAGCAGAAGCTTTTCAATAGTTATATTATACCTAAAGATTCTGCCTCCACACTGAGCAATACTGACACTATTTAATCATGACTTTCCTTTCTTCTTCTTTATCTTTACTCTTCTTAAACGCTTTACTCATACTACTGGCATAACGAGTCTGATAGACAAACTTTAAATACCACTGTTACGAAGTCTATTACTACTGTGGAACCTGTCATACCTATAACTGGGCCTCTAATTTTTCATTGCAGGATGAGATAACTGAATTGGAAGCATTGAGAACAGCACCTCTTACAACAGCTAGTTCTGCCAGAGTTAATAATCCACAATCAGATAATGATACTAGTAGAAGCGACGCTCCTTTATCAGAAGAGCAAATCTCTTTAAATAATCAACCTTCATCTATTGCTAGCATACCTGATACTACCGTGGAGAATATTGTTATTAATGAAACTTTAAATAAAATAAAAGTGTCTTCTGATATAGTAAGTGATCCCTTTGTTAGACGTCTTGAAGAAACTGTTCAAGCTACTAATCATTTTCATGCCATTCATAGAAGGGTTGATGAGTTTGTAAGATCCTTGGGTATTAGCCCTCGTATTGTTTATACTGTTTATGATATTCAGATACCTTTGGGATGTTTTTTAGGTGGTCTTTTTAGAGGTAGAGGTAGTGGTACCAGATATTTTTTTTTTAATGTTATAATAGTACCGGCCTTCCACATGGAACATTTGCTAATATAAACTGTCAAAGGTATACGATTTTACTTCTATCATCTGAAGCGTCTTTTCCTCCAACTGCATATATTATCTTTACCAACGGTTTTCTAGATGTTTAAACATCCACTAAACCGACTTACCAACAATACCTTCTAATTTTAGGAAGTTTTAGTATTTGCTGTAGTGTAATCAAGATCAACTTTAAACACTAAGGAAGGTTTTATATAACTAGTGCTTTAACTACACTGTTATTTATTGTAGCTCCAAGTTCTTCTGGCGTAACCTCTGTAAGTTACTCCGCATCTCTTAATGGCTTTGTTACAGCTCTGGAGAGTTTTGGTGCAAGACATCCTTTTTTTACTGCATGGTTTATGGTGTAATCTATCATTTCAGATGTAAAGCAAAACGATAATAAATATGATGATCAATATAATAAAAACCTTAATTAATTTTATGTTAAACCCATATCTGTTAATTATTTAATGCTAATAGCTTTAGGGCAAAAAGATACTCTTTCATTAGAGAAAAAATATATAACTAAACAAGTTCTTTAAGAACTAAATAATTGTCGAGTTAGTCATATTCTTGAGAAAAGGAACTCTCTAGGAAACGAATATAACAGGTGATTACTTAATTGCTTGGGCGCACGTTTATAAATATCTGGGATAATTCAGGAAAGTCAAATAATTAATAGCACTGGAGTGTATACCTAGTACCAAATGGAGCGTAAGCCAGTTTAGGTATTCACTTTGATCAAAGGGAAACTTCGGGTGCACTTCTAGATACGTCAGATTCTTCTGAATTGAGCGTTACATGGCATTTAACTGAGTGGTACTCTTTGAAAGGCCAAATACGGGTCAATCTGAGTCAGACCTTTATTATTCTAATCCACATACAAATATATGGCATAGATATTTCTGATTAGAAGAGTGATTATATAAAACTTAAAATGCAGGTAATATCTTTGCTACATTAGATTACAATGAATACAGAGAAGTGTTGTAGACAATTACTAAGATCACAATATTTTATTTATAAAGATAATCCTCTAATAGCGTCCACAATACCATTTATATGCAGATACAACTTTAAGGGGAATGTAGTGAGGCTTTTAAGCTTTCTTTTATAGATATACTAAAACATTCTAATATTTGGCTTACCTTAAAGGAGCAGGGCTTTCTTAAGAGATAATTGCATGGTTCTATAGTGCATTAAGTTTGTTAAGTCATTTAATTAAATTGTTTCATAATATATTTTTTGTTAGATCTCCTTTAGGATAAACAATACTAATACTGGTTTATCATGGGTTAATCCCTTGATTTTTTATTACCCAAATGAAATTAAAAAACTCATCATCAAAGCAGAAGCCCCACAGCTTCGTGAGTGCAGATCCAAGCATGCGTATTTAAAGAGCGTTGTTCTTCGGCTGATTGCGGGATAAACTAAAGACTAAGAACCAAAGACGATTCCTACGCCACGCCAGCGCCGGCCAGTCCGATAGTGGCGAGACCTGCGCCATAGTTTTACCATAGATAATAAGGCTTTACAAAATCTTCTTTAAAAGTTGCATGGTTAATAAAAGTAGTAATTGCCTTCTTTTTGAGAGATTGTAAAAGCCGCACCTGCTTTACAGCTATAATATTTGGTGTTTTAAAAAACCTTAATAGGTAGAATGATACTTAAATAAAATTTGGTCAATCTAGCAAAGTTATGTACCTATAGATATTGTGCAACTTGATTAACCAAATGTAGTTCTTCACAATGTTACGGAAAAGCTGCCTTAGGATCTATTATTTAATAATATGTACATCATGTTAAAATACAAACTCTGTTTAACGATGGTATTATGTATTCTTTAAACAATAATTGCTCTGGTTAGAAGCACTCTATTACAACAACAAAATACAGATCAATGTGACTCCGATATTTATTACTTTAATTCAGATATACATATATGATATAGATATTCTGATTGGAAATCTGGCACTATAAAAGCTACTTTTGGTCAGCTAATTTCAACATCAGATAAAATGCATTATGAATAAATAACTATTAAAGTAACAACTTATAATATTTGGTAAAAATCCCAGATAAGTCCTCAATTAAGATATCTTATAGCTAAAAGAGATAAATTACCATCTTAAGATAATATTTTTACTAATGTAGCATGACGAAAGCAAGAATTATGCTTTTGCATAAGGATAATATATAGTTAACAGTTTATGAAAAGCTCTTAACAAGAATTAGATTATGATTTTATAGAGCATATTATACTTAGCATCTAAAGAGCTTTACATATTACAAGGGATCTTATGATGAAACTTATAAAAATTCAAGTGAAACATACAGCTTTAATATTTCAGTTTCTTTAACGTAACCTTCAATCATCGTTACCAACTGTGCAATCAACACGAGGGAAATGACTGGCGTCATTATATTGAAGAGTTAAAACTAGTGTCTAGTTCGACAAGGAGTATCCCTTTTGTTTATAGCCTTATCACCTATTATGGTGTTATACTTTAGTGGTGCAGAATATATCTGATGAATTGGTCATACCTTCCTAAAGGTAAAAGCTGAAACACTTTATACTATAGTTCAACAGTAGATTCAACTAGTATGATTTACCATAAGATCTCCTGAATCGTACATAAGTATAGATAATGAGGCATATACAGTATTAAATTAACTGATAGATACTATGCATACTGTTATACCCCAGAGCAACTACATGATCACAATCAGTTTCCAATGGATTAACCCTTACCAGCAGTTTCCACGAACTCCATAACCGAAAAAGAAGAAAAGAGTGCCTTAGATGTTTATTAAAGGATCTGCAAGAAATAATAATGAGAGACGCCAACGGGCAACCAATAAAATTTACGATAAGTGATGAACTGAAACGGAGCTTAGATGAAGAAGACAACAGAATTAGTAAAGAAATAGATGAAAAAGTATTTAAACAGGTAGATGATATGGCGTGGGAATTGTCAGATGAAGAAATAGAAGAATTAGATAAGGAAGATACAAATAAAGGAGAATATATAAAGATTTTCTATCGAGATTATTGTGATTCCTTAATATGTGCACGCAACTTCTTATATATTTATTTATAACCTTAACACCTTCGTATGTTGTATTTCAGTGGCATGTTGTGCCTAATGAGCTAGCCATACCTAAAAAAGAAGATTACACCATTACAAAGCGATCAAATTGTTAACTCAAATCGTAATGATTTACCAGTAAGATCAAGCAAGTATAGATAATGCAGCACGTGCCATCTTAGATGAACTTAGAGATATCATGTATACTGTTACACCTAGAGTAAGTACTTTATCACGACAGGTATCGCAAGAGTTCTTCATAACCACTTCTATAACACTACCTTCAGAAAAAGGAGCCATGGAGGTAGATTAAATAAGTATGAAGTACTTAACAGATTGATAACGAGAATATCCGTGATCTGATCTCAAGGATGGGAACCTTGACATGATAAAAAGTGTTATATTACGTGGCGACTAATATCTGATGAGCAGCCATATCTTCTTAGAAGGTTAAATGTGAAACGCTTAACAGAAAAAGCAAGGGGATATTTGAGAACAAGTTGCCCATTCATAGAACGATTTACATAATGAAGAACATAGCTCAAATATTTATATTGCTCTCATAAAAGAAATGTTAGACGATGTAAGTGATAAAAATTCTCTAGAAATGAAAATCTTGGCTCATATAGCGAACTCCATAGAAATAATTAATATATCTGGCATTAAGTTTATTCTCATGTACACCTTAGGAGATCTCACTGACCCTTTAGCAAGGTAGTCTAATAAAATAGCTAATTCGAAAGGTCTCCCACACATAAAGATTCTTATAAACAATTTTAAAGTACTACGATTGTTTAAGTGATTTATCATGAGAACTATCACATGCTTTTGCGATCTACAACAAAGAGCAGCATGTTGAACATAGACATAAAAGTTATAGGGAGGAGGCAAATCGTGATCCTGAAGTGCAAGCTGTTACAGTAGCTGTGGCAGATGTTTATGATACTATTAAACAACAAGGCATCGCAAGTTTAGATCGTGGAGCTGTTGAGAGGCAAGCTACAGAAGATCGTAAAGCAGAAAATGCCTATCAGGAAAGCACTCTACAAATGGAAATAGAGCAATGTGAGTTAAATTGTAACGTTGAAGCACATCAGTTAGAATTAGATCGCCTGTCAAACGAACAAGCTGTTACATTTTAGGCAGATCCTAAAGAAAGAAAAACATGATAGATCTGGGCATTTCTCCTTTCTCGCAACCTTCGCGTGTTATACTAGCGTGTGATATGATGAGCTAGCTATAGCGAAACACTTTATATTTTTAAGTCCAACAGGGATTTTTCTACTATTCATTACTATAAAAGAACACTAAAGTCCTTATAGAATTATTACCTTTACAAATAAAGTGTTATAGTAATAAGAAGAATGTAACACTAGGTATCGAAAGGGATAAGATATTGCTCAAAGAAGTCATGTCTTTTTAAACACTACTACAAGGCAATATTTCTTCAAATTCTTTAACATTCTCTAATGTCAAATATAGAAAGAGATTACCAACTTCTATAGCTAAGGCACCTCGTAATTCAACAGCATTTTCCGCTTTGACATCTTAACCCTTCTGATTACATTTCTACTTGTTCCTGTTTCTCTACGGATACTTTGTCTTCCAGAAGCTTAATTCTATTTACCTAAGAGCCATTGTAACATATCAAATGAACCTATAGAATTCATTTAATAACCATGCTTGTTATAATCGCAATTCCTCTTTGGATTGTCTATTATCTTTGTAAAAAGCTAAATAGAACTTTTCTAGACCATAACAAGTAATTATCCTTAAAGATTTATTTTGATAAAATCTTACAAACTTCGTTTCTTTTAGCACCTTTTTGTAATTTGCTTTTAATGTCATAAATCGCTGCCTGATTTACAATCTAATTCTCACTTGTGTATTTTTTCAACCGAAAGTTATGGTATCTTCTTGTATAATGGTCTTGTAGACATAACGAGCTTTCCAAATAATAGCGCTTGTTACTTACTCATGTTATGAGAGGAATAGAAGATAGAAGATCTTAATAACTCTTTCCACTTGATTTTCAGAATATAAGATGAAAAGTAAATAAAGATAATAAAGAAGAATGAAGACATAATTTAGGTGGTATAATCGAGAATTAGTTATACGTTAGTAAAGACAAAGTCTCTGATAAACCATGTATCATTTGTATTAGCAAGAAGAAGATACGTGCAGGTCCCGTTATGAAAATTAGGCTATTATGAAATTTTAAAAACAAGCGAAAAGAGTTAGCCTATTTGGTATCAATGTAAGAAAATTAAAGATGCGATAGCCTAGGAGCTTCTGTTATGTTTCTGTATATAAACTCTATTTAATTAATGCAAAGTTAACCTTGTTTTATTAAAGAAGAAATGGGACATTGATCTATAGATACAAAAAGACCTTATTTATATGATAAGAACATCGTCTTGCGGTAAAGTATTATGCGTTTCTTTAATCGGTATTCCACTATATTTGAGGTCTGATTTCGTGAAGAATCTAAAAAGCAAGAACAAATATTACTGATATTAAGTCAAGGATATTTTTCAGTATAACTTATTGGTATTTGTATGCTCACAAAAAAGATGCTTTATGTTAAATACTCTTTCCTTATCCGCAAACCTTTGATAGAGTTCTTATGAACTACTGGTAAACTATATTCGCCTATTATTGATGCCATTGCGTATATTTTCAAATTCAAAAATCATTCGTATTACCATAGTAAATATTATTATTTCGCAATAAACTGCCCCTTTTTCCACAATTTCTTTGACTACGTTGTGACATGTTTGATCATGATAGGATCAGGATTCTGCTTAGCTTTTTAATAATATGATAAATGTGTTTATAAAGTAAGTATATAAGAATGAATTCCTAGAAGAGGATCATAATTGAAAGCTAAACAAAGCACATATCTAAAGAAATACTTTACAGTATAACCCCTTTAAAATAATAAACTTTTGCATTACCAAATCCTCTAAGAGAAGTCTATCAATGTCTAGAATAAAAAACCTTGTAAAAATACCTATTCTGAAATAGCATTCTCTTGACCAACTGTTGAAATCTATTTATACTTTTTATGACACGCTTTAACTGATAAGAATTATTACATCTAACTAATAAATGGATAAAAATACCTTTAATATCATGTATCTTGCAAAGGTTTTTGTACTTATAAATACAAGGGCACTCATATAGAATTGGATAGTAACCTTAAATAAATGCATTACCCTAAATAAGATAACTGTCCAGTACTATTATTCACTATTTGTTAATGATTTTGCAGAGATACATCTCTTAGTTATTATGATTCTATTTCAAAAGCAATCACTGACTAAAGACTGTTAAGTAACCTTAAAATAGTGTATAAAATCTTCAGCATGATTCTGTAAAGTTTGACATTGTAGGTTACCCTGTTCAATTTCATCTAGTATAACTTTATTATCACAAAGAATTGCAGAAGCTCTTAGACTTAATCGGGATAATCCTGTAAGGAATGCGACATGATATAGGTGTAGAATCATTATTGTTTAGAAGGAGTCTTTGGTATTCTATCTTGAATAAAATTGATATGCTAAGGTCTTTCATTATCAGAGAATTTGTGTGAAATCATTTTATCATTATTATTTGCATTTATACTTTTGCAAAGGGCTTCTCTTATTTAAGACAGTAATACTTTCTAATGTATATTGATATTCAGTTTTATCCAAGAGGTCTAGATACATCTTTTGTGTAATAAAAACTACTTCTTTAATATTATTTATAGGGCATAAGGCTCCCAAGAATGTATTAACCTGGCTATTAGGTAAAGCTTCCTTAAGGCTTATTCAAAAATTCTTGTAATTTATACATATAGATCCTCGCATAGCAGTAATCGCTGCACTAATAGACACAGCACTATAGATTTTCTTAATACATATTACCTCTTTTGCAAATTCATATCTACTCTTTAAAGATACATGCATATCTACCATATAGACTATTCCTAAAAGGAGAGGCTGTTTAAGTATTAAGTATGTAATGTGTATTATATCCTTGAATAAAAGGATAATGATTTATTATATATATAAGACAAGAGTTCTTTTTAATAAAAAAGGCAACTCATCAAATAGTTTATCAAAATTTTAGATATTGAAAGACTCTTTGAATTTTTGTTTCAATATATAATTATGAGTCAACAGGTCTTTCTCATAGATTAAATACAAAACTTCGTACAAAGAATACTTTTCCTTCTTTAATGTGTTAATACTTAATTAGCCCATATCAGGATACCAAAAGCAACCCTTTTAATAAGATTTTTCCAATGTTCATTTCTGCGAAAGACTCATATATAATTGATGTTATATCTTGATCAAACATTTCTTGATATTGATCTAATGATAGAATTCTTTGGAAACTTTCGTATTTGCGATCCTTTAGTGTTGGACTTAATCCTATATTTGTCTTCTTACTATTATTCTATCTATGTATTAGCCGGAGCGAATTGTAGGACTTACCTCAGAACCTGTAAAAGGAGTGCTAAACAGTTATTTAATACTAAAGACTTATCTAAGCAACCTGCAGCCAAGCATATTTATATAGAAACACCAGATTTATTATGTTCCTCTATATACTAAAGTATTTTACTTATGGTTGCATCATCAGGTAGATACTTCTAGAAGTTTACCACACTGTTTTTATATAAAGGAATAACATAGTACACCGAAAGATATACAAAAAGAATAACTGGATACCTTTTTTTTATTATGAGTTACGTCATTTTATTTTTTAATATGTTTTTACTCAATTTTGAAAAATAACTCCTTATCAAAAATCTATCAAACAATTATCGTAGACCTTATGTTTATATTCTACTATGTATAATTTACAATAATGAGTAGTAAAGGTATCTGCTAGACATATGACAATGTGTTTCGCTTGATCTTTTATGAAGATATGGGTTAGCCTAATCAGATACCTTACGCCACTGAAGTATAATACCCTCATGTGTCAAGGTTATAAATAAATATATGGAGAAGATATATAAGAAGTTAAGTGTAGATATTAAAGGTACAAGATTTTATCAAGAGAAAAGTTATACTTTATACCAGATGATGCTTTTAATGACTGACTAGAAATAGACTCCAAAGATGCACCCTCATAATGAAAATTTATCCATATATTTGGACCTTCGGGAAGACCATCTGATTTATGTTCTAAAGATTACGATGGATTTATCTCAGTCGATGAAAACCCTAACAGAGGACATGAATCCTTGCCAGCAGTATAAATAGTTCCAGTTAAGTATTCCTATTGGGATTACCTTGCATCTAACTCATACCTAAATATACTGGCTCGACCCATACCCGTGTAAATATCCTGTGAGAAAGTAATGATATATTGGATACTTGATGAGGCATGTTAAATAATGTGTTATGTATATAAAGCTAAAGGACTCCTTCGTATAAGAGGATCTCTTTCTATTTTTCTGCATTATGTTGGGTTAAAAGGGTATTTATGTGTAAATTCTTACAATTAGTTAATGAAGTTTCTGTAGAGTTTCACCTCTATTATGATTATTAAAGTTAGAATCTTTTTTCTAGTACACATTATAAGTATATCGATAAAAGTACACTAATAAATAAACTTTGACAAAACATTGTTTAAAACACTATAATTTGTATAGGATATAATATCACTCAAAGTTTCTCTTATACTTAGTCAAGCATTTTTAAAGAGAATATGTTTGAGTACTGGCACCAAAATTGTACTATAAATCTACCAATATCATAAGAATGTTTTCTCAAGGGGCACTTAAAAACACAGAGGCATTCTTTTATAAAACAATTATTATATCACAAGTATGAGAATGCTATGTAAATGTCAAAGTAGCTTTTTATGTTGAAAATTCTTTTAAGCGGAATAGACTTTTCTTAAACCTTTTCAATATAAGCTTGTCTACTAAAAGCATATATAATAAATATAGGCTTATACTTATCTTATAAATCTAAAGTTGAGCTATACAATGTTTCATAGTATTTTGATATTTTAAACTTGTTTAAGATGATAACATATCAGATCTTTTATTTTTGGTATCTTCCAGTATATTGATGATTTTATAGGTAGTTTATTAACATACGTAAAGGCATCAACTTTGCTTTGCTAAAACATACTCGTTGTAATCATCTATAGTTTCTTTTTATATGTGTATTGGCTAATAACTATCCTTATCTGGATTACTCATATAGATAATCTATGATCTTTTCAAATTCTCTTCTGATATATCATAATAAATTCTCTAATTATTATATATATTTGGATTTGTTTTTTATTAATGTATATGCATAATATCTAATAAACAGATACGTACAACGTCGAATATCCTTTAATAGCTTTCTTCAGTCTGCTAGGTATGATAATCCTCTTCCGAACTTCCGATTTATGATTTATATGGTTTCTAGGAATGAATTACAATATTTTGTTTTTATACTTTAGCAGCTTATGAACAAATCGATCTTATTTACAAACGAAGCTGGGTTAAAGTACTTCTATTTGGCTCAATAGCAGTTCTCTTTATCTATTTGGCGTTTCCGATTTTATTTATCCTATGGTACTGTCCAATTAGACTCGATAGTGCTTTATCTTATTTTCATTAGAGAATATTATCTTTTTGAAATGGTTTAATCTTAATCTTTATAGTTTATTCTTTAAACTGGTATCGCACATTCCATTTTTGGTTGCCTCTTGTTATACCTATTCATCTCCAATATAACATACCTGTTTATTTATTACCTAAAATCCATTATTTTATCTCTTATACGATTTGCAAACTTATCAGTAGTCCTGTTTTATATTACCTTTAATCATATCTTATTCATTGGAACTATTTTTGCTTTAAGGCAACTAACTAAAAACTTTCTTAGCTTATAGCTCATTGCTAATGCAGCCTTTTCCTAGCTCTCTTTTAAATAATCTGTATTTTCTTTTTATTCCTTCATTTTTATCTGTTTGGTTATAATATCTTATAACAATAGCCTTTTGCCTATTTATTTTTGCGCAGATAGATAATTCTATTGCTTTCCTCAACTACGTGATCTTATATTCTTAAGAAGAGTATTCCTTGCTTGCTGTATTTATGCTTTAATGTCCTAAGCTTTGCCGGGGTGCCACATTATTAGGCTTTTCTCTAAGCTTTTTATTTAATATCTGCCTTATCTTTTCTGCCTATTTTTTAACGGTATTTTATTAGTCTTTTCTCTCTTGCATCCTATTATATCTAAGATATTAAAGATAATTTATTTCCCTTTTCTTTGAAATATGCTTCTCTAAGAGTATGCCTTTAATTCCTTCGTTATCATTAGTGTTTTTCCTTAATAATATATTTTTTATTGTTATCCAACTAGTATCTGGTTCTTATTAATGAGGGAGCCCTTGTTTAAGCTGGCTCAATAATAAAGAAATATTGTTGAGACTTTAAAGTAATAGTATCTACTTAGTATGGTAGGTAATAACTTCTTAATAAAAGGTTATAAATCTTTAAGTCATCGTATAGTAAAAAGAAACTTACATAATCTAATTACAGTTTGATACAAAGGTATGCTTTGCTTTATACTATGGTAAGATATACCTTCTTGTTAAACCCAATACTTTATAAATGACCGCAGCCTCTCTATGGAAAGTATCTTAAAAGGCTTGCAACACTTACCAAGGCAGATTTAATGACGAAATTGACTTTCTTACAATAACATAATATGTTATTAAGATCATCAAATAGGTCTACCTAAAGCAGCTTTTATCGTATAAGATATTCTCTGTTTAGTAATAACTAATCTGAAAGTCATACTATAGAAAAATAAAACTTCTTCTAATACGATTCATAAGAGTAATAAATAACCTAAAAGAATACTTACACAGAGTGTGCTGCTTATGAAATAGCTATTTTATAGATTTCAATCAATGGTAAGTATATTCAAAAGATAACCGTAATAGTTTACCTTAAAATATAAAAAGTATAAAATATACGTTATGATTTGTGGGGTGTATAGCATTTGCTAATAAAAAAAATGAGATAACGATTATCTAAAATACTAGCTTTAAAGGATGTAAGCAACGTATTAAATATTTGCCTCTAGGAAGAAGAAACAAATAGACGTCGTTAGGTATAAAACGACATGGGTTCAGTTTCAATACACTGTATTGAAAAAGCATTAATAAAAAGAAAGTAATTTGAAAAGACGATCGCTTTAAAAAATCTCTATAATACGTAAGGTTTTTCTATGGATTACGTCAAATAAAAAGAGTTTAAGAAACTTCTTTCTTGAAACACCAGAAGGCTACACTCTTGAACTTAGAACGGACGTATTTTATTTAGATCTAGCTTTTTTCAAACTATTCTGAAGCACGTCTTTTCTTTCTAAGGCGAGAATACTCAGTATAAAGGGTATTACAAAAAACAATTCCTTATAACCTCATACCAAATAGGTTATTTCAAATGTTAATATAGCACCAGGTCTCGCTATAAACGTAAGATTAAGCTTCGTGAATAATCTTCTCTGGAAATAAGTTAGTATTCATCGTCCTAATCATTGCTTATTAATTTAAATTAATGGCTTCACTTTAATACGCAATCTAATGCTTTTAAGATTCGCTTTCTTTTGGTAATGCTAACTTAGCTAAGCTGGTGGGCGTGCTAAGTATTTTAATACTTAATATATGACATATTTTTACATTTTTAAACTTACTCCAGAAACTTAACTATAACGAAGTATTAACAAGAGATATCTCTTATATGCCCAAGAACTCTACTATACAATATTTATAGTATGTTAGAAAACACCTTGTAATAATGCTATCCTAAAAGCATACGCAAGTTTTTCTAAAATCTTCATAGATCTTACAATAATAACAACCCTGTTTTATGTTTTACCTTCACAAAAGTGTTTTATCTATGAGAATAGTGCTTTTATTGCGTAATAGTTGATTTTAGAAGTATATCTTATCATATAATAACCTGACTTGACTAGTCTATAGTTCATGTAGATTATTTTTGAATATGTGTAAACCACCACATACCTAACAAAAATCTCCTCTGCACAAAAGTAGCACAGAAAAGCATTATTCGAGGGGGGCTTGTTAAAAATAAATAATTGTTGAGATAATGAAGAATATTCAAGAAATCTCGTCATGAGTTAACTGTTACAAAATCTTGTATATAAAGCCCTCTTTTGTGATTAAGTGTTTTTCTGTCGTTCAATAGATATCATACTTATGCTTGTATCCCTTGATAATTGTATCAAAGAAATATTAGCATTGATAATACAATAGATCATGGGTATTCCAAAAATCTGATGTAGGAATTATATTCTAGTTTACACCTTTGCCTGTCCTAGAGATCCTCAAGATATGTTCATCCAATGCTAAAGTAATATAAACTTTCAACAGATTGAAAAAGTTTAGTCATCAAAATTCCTGTGTTATAACAATTATAGGATAAACCACACGTACTCTAAGTATTTTTCCGCATATATAAAAGTCACACTCATACAAATAGTATGTAGCAGACAATTTTATTAAGGAGGACTCTAAAGTAACACTTTTACAAGTGACCTATAATAAAGTTTATAACTATAATGGTTTACTATTTCCTTGGTAGCATTTATAGTATTATTTCTCTTAGGCAGACACTTGGGAAAACAAGTTGCTTATGGCTAGCCATAGTATGTCAAGCTATCTCTTATAATTGTGTATACTACTTTATGGGGTATTTTCTCTGGAAATGTGTAGTATTTACATTAGGTTCTTGGATATCAGTAGGTCCACTAGATGTATGTATAAATTTATAATAGATCATTATCGATTACTTTGGTACATTGATTGCTTTATTACTTTATTAATCTAATATATTCTTATGATATTTACAGGAGGATCCTAATTAGTTAAATTTTTTGCTTATTAAGCTTTTTTTCCTTCTCGATGTGTGTCTTGTCTTCGGGGAAACTATTTATAATGTTCCTGGTTGGGAAGCTGTGGATTAGCCTCATATTCTTAATTAATTTCTGGTTACTCGTAATCAAGCAATCAATCTGCTTTAAAAGCTATCATTTTTAACCGAAAGGTGACATAGCTTTCATCACGGCAGTTGCTTTATTATATTATCTCTTCAATTCTTTGATCTAGAAGAATTGGAAATTCTTGTTCTCAGTATAACAATACAACTTTAAGCTTTTCTCATTCTCTTTTCTACAGTTGAATTATAGCATGTTTTCTATTCTTGCTGCTGTGCAAAATCTGCACAGTCTTTTTACATCATGGTTACCAGATGCTATGAAGGTCCCACCCCTGTATCAGCATTACCTCATTCTGCTACATGGTTACTGCAGGTGTTTTCCAATACTAAGATCTCCGTAATATTCTCCAAGCTCCCCTAGTCTCATTATAGTAGCCTGTATAGGTCTTATACAGCGAATATATCTTCCTAACAGGTTATTACAATATGACATCAAACGTATAATGCATTCTCTACTTGTAGCAATTAGGATTTATGGTGTTTTCTGTGGGATAGGAAATTACTCTTTGCTTTATTTCACTTGGTTAATATGCCTTTTTTAAAGCACTCCTATTCTTTGTGCAGGTTCAGTTATTCATGCTACGGGAGAACAAGACATACGACGAATGGGTGTTTATTTAAGGATTACCTATTACATATGTGGCAATGCTCTCGCATCATTATCTTTAATAGGCTTTCATTCCTTAGTGGTTTTTATAGAAAGATTTTCTGTTAGAATCAACATATAATGTTTTTGGTATGTCTCATATGTTATCTATTTTGTTTCAATTTATCTACTAGTATAAGCTCCTTCTATTCTTTCGTCTAATATACTTTGTTTCTTTGGAGATGTTGTTTATCGAAGAGAGTTGTACGCACTATAGTGAAAGCTCTTATTTCTTATATGTTCTCTAGTTATATTAACACTATTTTCTATTTTTCTGGATTTTACTTGAAAGACTTATGACAGTGCAATCCTCTTATATAACTTTGTGGCCTCTCATTAAGTGATATACCTGCAGACCAAGATTTTTTAGTGATTTATTTAAAGTTTACCCTCAGTATTTTCTATAATGGTTTAATCTTAGTTTATATAGGATATCCATGAAAAAAGTAGGTTTACAACTTTTATATAGACGTTACTCTTGTTTTCCTATTATCCTGTAAGAAATTCTTTGAGATGCTTTTAATAGTTTTTATATTTTTTACCAACAGCAAATTCTCTTTGAATACTCTTATAAACTTATTGATAAGGTTTCTTAGATATTTTGGTTCAACAGGTATTATCGCTTTCTTGAATACTCTTTGAACGCCTTATTAATATGAGACCACATCTTTTATTATCGTTCCTTTCTTTTTGTTATATTTAGCTTGCAGTTTATCTAAAATTTTAATAAATGCTACAGTATACTGATTATTATACTGAGCATTACATTATATGTTTCTTCAGAAACAATACGTTAATTTAGAAGAATATTAGGCTTATTTTAGAGTGTTATTATTTGACCAAGGCTTACAAAAAGTATACAATTAACACAGCAAACTGTACTATAAAAACTCATACAACTTTTATTCCACTAGAAGTCATACCTTTTTAAAGATTGGGATTAAACTTTTTTGAGCAAAAACTGATTATGTAAAAAATATCGCTCGCTCCATCTACATGATTCACTTAAAACTGTAACACCTATTATATTATGCTAGAAACATGTTCAAGTTGTCCCAATAATATTAAGTATGCTTTATAACATTCAGCAAGTGGGTCTAAACAAAATGTTAACAAAACTGTACAGTATTATCAACTCTCTTTTACCTTTATATAAAATTTATTCGATGAGCTTCTGATGCCTTTCATAATTAATCTAAGTATATTCGCATGTTGTTTCATAAAGAGAACTTTTTTCATTAAGTAATATTTTTTATATGCACAACTTAAAAACATCTTGCAAACAAATAATCTTTATAGATGTTACAAATGTTTCCTTGTAATCATAGACTAACAACCAACATTATCTCATTAGAGGTCTTTTTCTAGAAAATCGATATATGAAAATGGTCCGTAACTCATTAATATAATTTCAAAGATATTTAGCTTATTGATTAATGGAATAATATTCTACAGTTATTTATTACTAATTCCTAGAATCTTCTACGTAAGATTTTGCCAGAAAAGATATCTATAAATAGCCCTCGTGTCAAAAAGCTCATCCATTGCAAAATGATTCTAAACAATTTTGTTACTATGTGATAAAATTTCTAGATAGGTATAATCAACAGGATAGTGTAACATAACGTAAAGTAATCTAAAAATATCTGATATAGCTTTAGGATAAAAGATGTCTTATATAATAATGCCATTGGTGGATGAAAGCCTTGTCCTAACATAAAAATCATTATACTGTTTTGGGGTACATTTATTTTCAAGTTTAAGTAACTTACTTTAGAGACACCTTGAGTAACATTTTATACATGTGGATTAAGGTTAAATTGTTTTTGATAATCCAATTAATCTATGAGTCTATTGGTTTTGATAAAAAACATTTCATTTCCTTGGTATGAGATGGATGCAGAGATTTTTATACTTTTCGGAAAGATGGTTATTTTCAACAATCACAAATACATGGTACTTTATATCTTTTATTTAGTATGGTGCTGGCTTACTAGGATCGCATTGTCTGTTATATGCGAATGGAACTAGCAGTTGTGGTGATTTAATTTTAAATTGAATTATCAATTATATAATACATTGTTACTGCTCATGCCTTATAATGATTTTCTTCTTTGTAATGCTGCTTTAATCGGTGGATTTGGGAATCGGTTTGTTCTCTTTTATTGGGTGCTCTGATATGGCTTTTCCTGGTTAAATAATATAAGTCTATGGTTATTACCATATCCCTAATTCTTCTAGTATTATTTCTTATGTGGAGATGGTGCAGGAACTGGACGGATGTCTATCCTCCACTAGTTCTATTACAGGACATAGTGGTCTTCAGTAGATCTTGCCATCTTTAGCTACACTTAGCAGGAGTGTCTTCAATGTAGGAGCTATAACTTCATCCGTACATAAGAAATATGCGTTAAAAGGACTTACACTGAACGCCTATCTCTCTTGTTTGGGCAGTACTTGTGACAGTAATTTTACTCCTATTATCTTTACCTGTTTAGCAGGTGCTATACAATGCTTTTAACTGATGAAATTTTAATACATATTCTCTGATGCTACGGTGGAGGTGATCCTATATTATATCAACATTTATCTCGGTCTTTTGGGCATCCCGAAGTTCATTTTAATTTTACCAGGATTTGGTATGTTTCTATTATTATTCAAACTATGCTAATAAAGTATCTTTGGATATTTAGGATGGTCTATGCAATGTTGTCTATTGGTATTTAGGCTTTATAGTTTGGGCTCATATATGTATACTGTTGGCTTAGATGTTGATACGTGCCTATTCTACAGCAGCCACTATGATATTGCTGTTCCTACTGGAATTAAGATTTTAGCTGGTTAGCCACCTTATTTGGAGTCATTTAAGATTACGAACACCTCTTTTATTTGTCCTAGGTTTCGTAATCCTCTTTACTCTGGGGGATTAAGTGGAGTTATCTTGCCAATTCCGGCCTTGATATGCCTTTCATGATACTATTATGTTGTAGCCATTTTCATTATGTTCATCTATGGGAGCTGTATTCGCTGCTTTTGTGCTTTCTATATTGGTTCTGTACAATAAATCATTTACAACATATGAGCCTGATGTTGGGCCTTTGTATACAATCATTTGAGCTTCGTACTAAAATAGCTATCGACGTGTGATTTTAGTTACTTGAAACAGCAGGCGTCTTACATTTATTACTACCTTTATGGCGTTAATCTGACTTCTTCCCTATGCATTTCTTAGGTTTGCTGGTATGCACGACGTATTCCTGATTACCTGATGCTATTTACATTTTAACATTATAGTAGCTATGGTTCTTTTGTTACCTAGTATCTACTATAGTGTTCTTTCTTTTAGGAGTGTCTTTGGTTTCACCTTAGTGATACTGCATTACCTAACCTTGTTTATATATGAGATCCCTTATAAAGTAGCTTTTATAAGCTATATGCTACATAACACGCTCTTCGAGAATGTTAGTCAGATTACTGCGAATTAAATTATGCAGACTGTACATAAGACACTTAGTGATTCTTAACTCAACTCTCAGAAAGTTTAAAACAACCTAAAGGGAAGTTTCTGGCTTTTAAAAGATAGTACGATGCTAGCCCTCTAAATAGAAAAAGGTTAGAAGTTGTTATAAAAGTTTGTTTAGATAACTATTACATTTACAAAAATGGAGTATCCTGAGAGTATTCAAATACTGTTAAGAAAAAGGAAAGTTCACTATAATACTTATTTTACTCATAAGGCTCCCCGAAGAAAATCATATTAAAAGCTATTATAAATTACTAGTAAATTTGTAATGAATAATCTCATAAGGTAATTTTTGTCTGGGACAATAACTAGTACTCAGCAAATATAAAAGCTCTTTAGAAAAATTGTGTTCAAATAAAGATATAAATATTTTCTATTACAAGATGTTGTACTATTCATAATATATTTTTAAAGCAAATGCAAGATTTATGGTGTTATACATACAGGAAAATACCATTCCTCAGATGTTTAAGATGGTCTCCTTGTATATGACATACTTTATCATAATAAAATACTCAAGATAGGTGTCTTATGGCAAATAACGCAAGTTCTTTTTCTTAAGTGTTCTGCAATTGTATATTCTCGTAATTATAAAAGTGTTATTAGAGCACTTTCAATGATTTTAAAATACTGTGACACTTAGGTAGTATACTTTTACGTTTATAGGTAATGTCTATAATAATAAATAATACGATAATATAATTATAAAGATATTCTTTTGGAGTAATTGTTAACTATAATGAGAACCCTATGATGCAGTAAAAATATCTCTCGAAACGGAGGTTCATAAGATCTTTATTAAACAAGGACAAAAATATGATTAATATTCCAAGGCTATTTAACTTTCCAAAAAGATAACTATACTTTAATTCGTCATAATAATATGATCAATATTTGCTCACTTTTATTATTAACAAAGATCTTATGATTATACTATATGCTGTTTAATAAGATCACGATTATTTCTAACTTATGTTTAGTATTTTGCAGAGTTCTTAGAGAAACACTTTTGTATTATGCATAAACTTTCTAAAGTATTTTAATAATGCTTCTATAATACAATTTTCTATACTATCTTTTATTCCTTTATACCTAAAATTCTTTTGACAATTCAAATCATCCTATAGGAGGCATGTTCTATTAACAAGGGTTTAATATAAATTGACAGGACCTTATTTAGTTATATATCTTATAGAAACATATACTTTTGATTAGTGTTATAATTGTGGAGTATTTGGTAACCATCCTTATCTGTAAAGTACTTCTTTGCATTTATTATCTTTTAGCAACCTATTGTAATGTTTACAAATATAGTTAAAAGATATTTATAGAAAACTTTGAAAGAGAATGTCTTAAAAATTTCTTTTATATAGGCATGTTATAATCTTAAAATTCTTTATCATAATAGACCAGTTCTATTAGTTGTTGCTACATTAACCTTATTAGAACGTAAAGTATGGCTGCTATTAGATACGTAGAGGTCCCAATGTAATAGGTTTTGGAAATTACAACCTCTTGCAGATGGGTCAAATTATTAATAAGGAATTTCTCCTTCGTTAAAAGCAAATAAGTTTCTCTTTATATGGCTCCAATATTATTCTTACTATAGTTTTAGTATTTGGTCTATATCCCTTTCGAATTCATGCAGTGCTTCTCCGAATTTGCTGTACTTGCTTTTTAGCCTTTTCATCTTTATCAGTTTACGGAATTTATTAGGTGGTTGGGCGTCAACTCACGTCATGCCTTTTTAGGCGCCTACGAAGTGCTTCCAAATGCTCTCGTAGAACTTGTCTTAAGTCTACTAGTATTATGGTATGCTTATAGCACAATCGCTTAACTTTACAGATATCATTTATCTCAGAACATTATTTTGTTATAGCACTTCTACCTTTACTTTAATGTATATATTGCAATATTAGCTGAAACAAAAGAACTCCTTTTGATTTACTGAAGCTGAGGCTGAGCCTGTGCAGGATATTCCGTGGAGTATCTAGTGGTCTTTTGCTTTTTACTTTATAGTGAATATTGTAATATATTATCTGGTCTTTTATTACGTAATATTATTTTTCGGAGCTGGTTCTTATTAATCTTACCGGCTTTGTTTCCTATGCCTTTAAATAATATTAATAATGGTTTCTTTTGTTGGATAAGAGCAGCGCTCCGCGTTATAGATGGGATCAGCTTATGCGACTTGCTGGAGAGCTTTTCTCCCTATATTCTAATAGGTGTTTTCTTTAGCTATACTTTATTTGAATTATTTACCTTTTAAGTTGAACTCTTTCAAACCCTTTATACACTTGTGGAGCTTTAGAGTTTTCTAAAGAAGATAAGTATTTAAGGAATAATAAGTTCTATCAAAATAACTCTAGGATTAAACTCTTTCTTGAAAGGCCTTATTAGATATATATTTTTAGTAATTCTCTTTATAAATAATACAATTAAGTCCAACAACACTAAACGAGAATCATGCGATTAAAAATTACTACTAAATTTTGGACCACAGCATCCGCAGCTCATGGAGTTTTCGAATGGTGTAGAGCTTAATGGTGAGGTATACAGAATTGCGATCCACATATGGTCTTTTACATGTGGAACAGAGAAGCTTATTGAGCATAAGAATTTTCTCCAATCTACCATATTTTGATGACTTGATTATGTATCATGATGGCACAAGAACATGCTATTCCTTAGCAGTAGAAAATCTCTTAATGAACTTAATGCTAAAGTATTATACCTGCTTTAGAGATACTCAAAGAGCTCGTAGTATTCGTGACTGTTTTTGGAAATTACAAGAATACTTAATCATCTTTTAGCTGTACAACTCATGCTATGGATGTCGGTGCATTGACTCCTTCCCTGGGCCTTCGAAGAGGCGAAAAGCTTATGAATTCTATGAGCGTGTTTCGGAGCTCGTATGCATACGCCTACATTCGTCCAGGAGGTGTAGCCTATGATGCCAATTGGACTTCTTCAAGATATATGAAGTTCTTGACACCTTTGCAAAAAAGCTAGATGATATAGAGAGATGTTGAATGAGAATCGTATATTTAAAGACCGTTAAAAATATAGGCGAGTATCTCATAGATAGCAAAAGACATGCTTTCACGGTGTTATGAGTCGTGGTAGGGTATACCTTATGATCTTCGTGTATATACAATTATGAAAACTACAGAACTATCAATTTAAAATACCTGTAGGATTAGTGGGGATTGCTATGACCGCTTTATGATTCGTATGATTGAAATGAGAGAAAGTTGTAAGATAATGCTCAGGTATGTGATAGTATTCCTCAAGGGACTATTGCAGTTCCTTGGAAAATTAACTAACCTTCTCGAGCTAAATGAAACATTAATGGAAGCTCTTATCATCATTTCAAATTCTTTTCTAAGGTACGATTATGCCAGAAGGGATATGTATAATGCTGTGAAGCACCTAAAGGTGAGTTGGTACCTTATTAGCCTCGTATAGAATAGTACTAAACCTTATGTTGTCATATTCGAGCCCTGGCTTTCATCATTAGGTGCCATTAATGTATTTCACAAAATCATTCTTTAGCAGACGTGTAGCTATCATGGTACTCCCGACATTGTATTGGTGAAGTTGATCGTTGACCTCCATTTTGCACTCTACGAATATCTTCCTTTTTAGCAGGAAGCTAATGTGAATAAAATAAAGGATATTTACAAAGACATCTCAAGTAAGTTCTTACTTATAGCTTCAAAAAGCACTTCTACCTTAATTTGTTATCGTGCTATATAATATGATACGTGGTCACTCCCCTTCATATATAAGTCACGATTAAAGGGATCATTAGTAAACAGTTCACTACAAAAGTCAATAATATTTATCTAACAATAAACTCTGATAAGGAAAAATTGACTATAAGACTTTGGGAATGTCTTTCTTGAGCTATTTTTAAAGACTTATTTATTATGATCTCTTTATTAATAGTCTAGTATAATCATAATTATCTTCTATTTGTTTTACTGCAAATAAGAAGTTATATTTAGTAATTTTGCCTTGCTAGTGCATTACTCTTTTTATTGTTCTTTATTATTTTATCAATACAATGGCTTCTTCAATTATGTGGCTACAGGTTATTCAATCTTGTAACATTTCTTCCTTTGTGATTAATTATCTTATATGCTGATAATATATAGTCTTTTATATATTCTATCTACTTTTTAGGATGTATTACAGTTTGCTTACTAGAAATATCAATTATGCCTCAAAGAAAACTACATCTTCTCTTTATCATACAATTTTTGTTAATAATTGTTTTATTACACAAGAGATCTCTTATTCTATTTATTTTTTGAAGCTTATTAATACCTGTTATGCTATTATAGGTATCTGGGGTTACAACGTGATAAGATTTTGCTGCTAATAATTCTTCTTATATACTTTATTGGTTCATTTATTATGCTTACGGTATAGTTTTTGTTATTATACAAATGGAACAACAAATATATTATCTTAAAAGGATATACATTGATAGTTCTATAGAGAATATCTTATTTGTTCTATTCTTCTTTTCTTTTTGATTAAGGTACCCATGATGCCATTTCATCTATGGTTACCTAAAGCCATGTAGAGGCTCCAACAGCGGAAGTGTATTATTAGCTGGTATCTCCTAAAATTAGGTTCTTAGGCTTCTTACGTTTTTACTATTCTTATTTCTACAGCATCTTTCTATTCTTACCTATTATACTATAGTAGCTGTAATATCATTATATTGGCTCCTTTACAGTTTACGTCAAATTGATCTAAACGTATTATAGCTATTCCTCTATTGCGCACATGAACTTTTTAGTATGCCATTTTTGTAAAGGATCTTTTGGTTTAACAGGTTCATTGTTATACAAATTGCACATGGATCTCCTCTTCAGCTTATTTCTTATTATGGCTTCTTATATGATGATACAAGTCCCGTAATATTATTATTATCGCGGATTGTGGGTATAATGCCTATTTCTGCTTTTTCTTATTTATCTTTCCCTATCAAACTGGGTTTCCTGGTACAGTAAATTTTATTGGTGAAATCTTATCTTTTTGGGTTTATTTACAGTGCTCCATCAATAGCTATATAACCTTAACAGGTATCTTTTATCAGCAATTATTCCTTTACATTGCTTACTCGTATGCCTTTGGTCCTTCAAGCCATTTATTAAACATTTTATGATTTAACACGTCGTGAATTTTACATCTTGTTTCTCTCTTGTTTCTAGTCTCTTCTTAGGATTCTTTCCTATTACCTGACTCATTTTGGAACTTCACTCTAGTGACTGGTTTATTGATGTACAATAGTATCGTTTAAGCCACTTTAGGGATGTGATAAACAGATATTTTTCATGCAATTATTCTTTAGTATCATAAAGCTATTTTAACAAACTAGATACACCTGATTATCTCTTAAGGAACCACTTTTATTAAAAAGGCACAAGTATTAAAAACTCCAGGGTGCTGTTACAATAATATACACTTATAAGTATTTTTAATAAGAGAGAATTACACAATGTTATCCAAGAAGATAACTCTTTATAAGGAACTGAATATTTTAGTTAATAGGAATACAAATAACCTCAAAGAAAACCCTGCATATTATACAAAGTTACTGTTATACTAAACGAAATCATTATATGGTATTTAGATAAGATACTCTTTCTGAAAAAAATGCTGTTTAGTATACAGATTGACTTTACAAAATAGGATAGAAAGTTTACTTATAATGGTTGTCTTTGCAAAGCTTAATGATTTCTTTAGCAGTAGTACTAAAAGATCTAGAGGTCTTCTCTAAGTAATATTTTTAGATAGTAATCTTTAGAGAGAGGCTTCTCTGAACTTTAACATCACTTCCAGAGTAGTGTTACTGCCACGTTATTTATATACTTTTACACTAAAAGAAACTCCTGATAACTTTACAAGATAAACCACACAAAGCATGAAATTTACAAAAGGTAGGCAATATTCATCACAAAGAAAAGATATTATCTTCAACCATATAGTACAACACATTAAAAATATACCATAGCGAATTCGACACTTCATAAATAGTAATCACCAAGCAGGCAATTTCTTGGTAGTTGTTCAAAGATAACCTGAACAAAATCGAAAAGAACCCCACTGATAAGATGGCTACTACATCTTTAATTACATAAACCAATTAGTAGTGCTATTTTAATGGTATCATCACTTTTATAAAGTAACTTGATACAGGTTAAAAACCGCAAAAAGAAATATGAGAAATTTACTATTTGAATAGGCATGCCAGATGTTTATCTTTTAGGTGGAAGGATACACATGTTGATAAAGACGTTACATTGACATTAATCACAGGTGATATATTTGGAACTGCAGTAGTTACATTATCAGTACTAAGAACACTTGACCCACCTATCCTTCCTCTTGTAAAAACTAATCTTAAAAAACCTCCAAATGAGATTTGACGATAACAGAATATCTGATGTATAAGTATAAAAGACCAAAAGCAATCTGAGTAACTAAACGTCTTATACCAAAAGAACGTACGAATTCTTTTGCACAACAATGTAAAGCATCTAATTGTTGCGTAGGTTGGTCGGTTTCTTTGAGTAACACGTTATTATTGCGAAGATGTGTAGAGGCTTTTTCACCGATTAAATTGGCATCGACATCTTTATTAATGTTATCACTTACATTAGGAAAAGCAACGTTAAGGCTCGCATTATCATTATTATAAATAGGAACAGTAGAATTGATGTTATGTTCCTCATTATAATGCTCATTCAAATCAATAGAGGTATTACCTGATACGTCTCAAGTATCAGAACGAAGTCTTTGATTACGATTATCTCTTAAGAAACGCAAATCGTTGAGTTTCTAGTCAAGATGGTAATCTTAAAAAGAAGTATTAGAATTAGCGGATGGATGAGAAACTTTCAGAGAAGAAGAAGTGTTAATAATAGTTGTAGTATTAGAATCACTACTAGCAATAGTAGTTTTTGTATGAGTGAATGTCATGGATTAATAGGAGTAGGATTAGTATAGAGGCAGAATCCTTGGGTGTATCAAAAATTTTAAAAAGCGAACGCTGTTCATTATAAGTGAAATTTAAGAAGATAGGGTTAGGAACCTTAATATTTATAGGCCCCTTTTTAGGAATCTTAAAAGAATTCAATGTAACTCTAATAGAATCATAACAACTAATCGATAAGCCTTCAGATAATCAAAAGATATTTACTATAAGCAAGACTATTACGAAGAACTTGTATTAAGATTAGGAACAGCACATTACCTTGTGCAACTGGCAATTTGTCAGAAAATACATCGTCTAAAAACTTTCTTACTGACCTTACCAAATATTGTATTGTTTTTCATACCCTCATAGACAATCGCAACAATTTTGTCAGGGATTGCCTCAAGTGATATCTTCTAGAGTACCTTTAGCATAGATTAAGTTTTTAATATAGATAGTTTGTATAAGAGTAATAGCGGAGAAGCAGATGGTTCGAGTTTTACCGTAGACGAATAACACCAGTAGTACTACATTCATAAAAGATTAAAAGGAACTCTATTAATTAGTAATTTTTTAATATATCAAATTTACTTTATAAATAGATTCGTAGCAAGATCTAATAAGTTTAAATATTTACTGTGATAAATTCTTAAAAGTAGTGGTAGAAGAATCTGTTGCTGGTATAGCCTACATTTTCTTCTGTTAAGGCAAGGATCTTTTGGCTAAACTGCTTCGTTAGAAATATCTTGCTAAAAACTAAACTAGAATACATTAGAAAGTAAAATAGTGACAGGCAAGATTTTGATGATTTAAGATAACAGAAGTTTGCAAAAATTTACCTATAGAAAACCTAGATGTAGTACTTGACAATAATTTCAACAAATAATTAGAAGTAGATTAAAAAAGATTATGAAAACAAGATACATTATCACGATCTCTTGGTGAAGTTCTTTGACATTTTCTCTATATGTAATAGACAATACAACCTACAATTATAATGTCTTCCAAAAGCTAACATAACAGATGACCTATAATCTATTGCAAGCGCTTCTTTACTTTTTGTAGAAATTCCTATTACTAGAAGGTCATTTTATTTTAATAATTTTAGGAATTGTACTTTTTAAAACATTTACTAAAGTAAACGTAATTGCCGTATTTTCTACACAATTATTAGGTAATGCAATATTTATAATAACTATATCCTTTTGGCCAGGTTTTTGATATAACTGATCTAAGGAGAGGTTTAATCTAATTGCCTATGGGTTAAGTTAAACCTATAATTACTTGATGGAATCATCGTCATCTTTACCCTGTGAAATAACCATACTCATAAAGCCTATAGGGAATATCACTAAAAAAATGCCGTGACATCCATATCGTAAAAACTATTAATAGATCTAGATAAGGTATGTACCTTAACAAGACTGCGGGCTTGTATAAATATGTTATCTTGGTATATTTGATGACAAGATCTTTGTATCCACAAGAGCTAAATGCTAACATTTATCCCTTAATTTTTGAGTGTTTTTCATAGACTCCACGTGTGATGTGCTAATTCCCACTTTTAATAGTAACAGTGTCTCGTAAAAAAGAGTTTGTCAATAGTACTTTGCTACGATGTTTTGTAATTATAGAATGGGCTCCCTGAAAGAGGATTTTTATGAAAAGCAAGCTATTATCATTAATGTTAAAATCACTATACAGTATTATGCCTTGCCAATTCCGCTATCATCGATTTCTATATATTTTCACAAACATGCTGATATAAGGGTCTATTTAAGACTTGTTCTGATAGTATGTTAAACACTCTAGTGTCATTTTACTCTTGTAAGAGATGTTCCTAAATAACATGATATCTTTTTCTTCCTCGCATTGTTAGTATTCAGTTTAAACATACTTTTGCTTCATGCTAAGCATCTGTGTTAACAATCCATATTAAAATTAATATCAGATACATGGTATTCTATCTGTAAAAATTTTATCTTCTTTTAGCACTCTATAATAATAGAATCTTTATTAAGACTATACATTCCTCTAGTTTATCTTTATGTTAGCTTATTATGTAAAGCAATCTACTTTTGTATTGTGTAGTAGTCGCTTTGTTTTACTTGAACAGATATTGCCCGGGAAAGCTGTTATCAAAAGGGTGGCATGTTTTGAGGTTGAGGACCTTTTCTATACTCTGATAAATGTTCCTATAAATTTTTAGAATGTTCTGTTTATAACAAAATCTTTTTAAGTTGTGTAGAATATCATACATTTGAGTTATCGAATAAAGTTCTAAAAACATCCACAAAAGAATAATAAAACAGTAAACGAATTATAATAAGAATCGCCACTGTATAAAATAATCTCTTTACAGAGGTAAAAGTTCTATTTAGAGTATCATCTATAATTAGAGGCAATGGGTGCTCTCACAGTAAGGTACATGCTTTTACCTTCGCACATGGGAACCAAAAACTGTACTGAAATAGATGATACGAGATACGTCCATTAATATACGATAGAACATCTTAAAGTAAAAGTATTCGTATATTACAATTAACTACTGGATGGTGATAAGAAGCGTTTTCCAAAGAGCCATATTCTTTTCAAACCCATAGCATGTTTTGATAATCACGTATATTTTTTTTGATTACCTTTTAAGAGAGATAAACATACACAATATATATTTCAAATATAAATGCTATCGAAAGATTTAGATAAATTTCATGATATAGTGTGAAAACGATTAATTGTTTTCTACTAAACGATTTCCTAAAGGAGTATACTACAGTTACAGAATATGGTGACCTTTTAGTAAAGAACAAAATGATGTTTCTGTACTATCTTTAGTTTGATAATCTAATCAAAACCAACGTGTAGTATTGCTAACAATCCTCGTCTAGAATACCTGCTTTTAATGCTTTCTTTTTAAGAATGTGAAGACTATACCTTTACTCTTTCTCTACTTTTGCTTCAACTTTATCAAAGAAGAAATTCTCTATCTACTATACTCTTAATAATGTTTACAAGGTCATTATGATTAAATACAGCAACAGTTATACATCTTGTTTCACCTCTTTACTAATATATCTCTTAAGAATGTTATTATGTTAAACCTTTGTATTTAAATAAAGTATTACCAGTTATTGTAAGGAAGTTCAAGAGCATTAAATTTTCAATTCTTTCTTAAATACGTAAAACCTTCCAACAGTGTTTTTATCTTAACTGTGATAAAGGTATGACTAGCTTTGTTTA
>Ga0208996_1000003_pt1 | contig 16427 bp, 12 predicted proteins | sample MedBloCAOM2_O3_FD_187846 | JGI IMG/M metagenome (GOLD analysis project Ga0208996, IMG submission 187846) | Forest soil microbial communities from El Dorado National Forest, California, USA - Mediterranean Blodgett CA OM2_O3 (SPAdes) (version 2) | ecosystem: Environmental > Terrestrial > Soil >...
ATTATTTTTATTTAGAGATTTTAATTCAATATTATAGTAATTATAAATATTTATATAAATAAAAATTAATGAAAATAAAAAAAATAAAATTAATCAATTTAATGGGGATATTTGTGGAATTAAAAATTATTAAAAAAATTAATTATTTTAGTTTGACAAACTAATGTTATAAGTTAACTAAATTTTTCATTAGAAGTAATCACTACTTTACTATAATTTGGTTTAAGAGACCAATACTTGTTTTAAGTTATCTAATGAAATAGTTTTTACTCATTTAATAAAATATTTAGGAGAAATTCTTTCTATTACAATAGGTATAAATCTATGGTTAGCCCCACAAATTTCTGAACATTGACCGTAAAATAATCCTGTACGTCTAATTAAAAATCCAATTTGATTTAAGCGTCCAGGTGTTGCATCAATTTTTACTCCTAAAGATGGAACTGTTCAGGAATGAATAACATCTAAAGATGAAATTATTATTCGGATTTGAGATTTAAAAGGGACAGTAATTCGATTATCTACATCAAGAAGACGAAAATTTCAAGGATTTATTTCATTAATTGGAATTATATATGAATCAAATTCAATATTTTTAAAATCTGAGTATTCATAAGATCAGTATCATTGATGGCCAATAGTTTTAATTGAAATTATAGGATTATTTACTTCATCTAAAATATAAATTAATTTTAATGAAGGTAGGGCAATAAAAATTAGAGTAATAGCTGGAAGAATAGTTCAAATTAATTCAATTATTTGCCCTTCTAAGAGATACCGATTAGTAAAAGTATTAAAAAATAAACTAAATATTAATTGTCTTACTAAAATTGTAATAATTAATAAAATTATTAAAGCATGATCATGAAAGAAAGATAGTTGTTCTATTAAAGGGGATCTTCTATCTTGAAGAAGTAATGTTTTTCATGTTATAATTTCTAAAAAAAGGTTTAACTTTATAGTTGAAGTTTAAGCTCAAAGCACTATTCTGCCATATTAGAAGTTTGAAAGAATAGGTAATTCTGAATATCTATGTTCGGCAGGAGGATAAAGTTGTAATCATTCAATAGAAGTAGCTAAATTTAAAGCATTAATATTTTTTCGATTAGAAGCAAATCTTTCTCAAATAATAAAAAGTATCATAATTGCTCTAATTAGTGAAATTATTGACCCAATTGATGAAATAATATTTCATTGAGTGAAAGCATCAGGATAATCAGAATATCGGCGAGGTATACCTCTAAGGCCTAAAAAATGTTGGGGGAAAAATGTTAAATTAACTCCAATAAATATGATAAAAAATTGAATTTTTAAAAAATAATTATTTAAAGAAAGACCAGTAAATAGTGGGAATCAATGTACTAATCCCCCTATAATAGCAAATACAGCTCCTATAGATAAGACATAATGAAAATGTGCAACTACATAATAAGTATCATGAAGAACAATATCAATAGAGGAATTTGCTAAAACTACACCAGTTAAACCTCCTATAGTAAATAAAAATACAAACCCAAGAGATCATAATAAAGATGGAGAATATGAAAGTTGTGTACCATGTAAAGTAGCTAGTCATCTAAAAATTTTAATACCTGTTGGTACAGCAATAATTATAGTTGCTGAAGTAAAATAAGCTCGAGTGTCAACATCTATCCCAACAGTAAATATATGATGAGCTCATACTACAAATCCTAGTAAACCAATAGCTAATATAGCATAAATTATTCCTAAGGTTCCAAAGGCTTCTTTTTTTCCTCTTTCTTGCCTAATAATATGAGAGATTATCCCAAATCCTGGTAAAATTAAAATATAAACTTCTGGATGACCAAAAAATCAGAATAAATGTTGGTATAAAATAGGATCTCCCCCTCCTGCAGGATCAAAAAATGATGTATTTAAATTTCGATCAGTTAAAAGTATTGTGATTGCTCCTGCTAATACAGGTAAAGAGAGAAGTAATAGTAAGGCAGTAATAGCTACAGCTCAAACAAATAGAGGAGTTCGATCTAATCTTATTCCTTCAGGTCGTATATTAATTACTGTGGTAATAAAATTTACTGCTCCTAGAATAGAAGAGATCCCGGCTAAATGTAATCTAAAAATAGCTAAATCAACAGAAGCACCTCCATGGGCAATATTAGAAGAAAGAGGGGGATAAACTGTTCACCCAGTTCCTGCTCCTTGTTCAACTATTCTTCTTATCAGTAATAAAGTTAGTGATGGCGGTAATAATCAAAATCTTATATTGTTTATTCGAGGGAAAGCTATATCAGGGGCTCCTAATATTAAAGGGACTAATCAATTCCCGAATCCTCCAATTAAAATAGGTATAACTATAAAAAAAATTATAATAAAAGCATGAGCAGTTACAATAACGTTATAAATCTGATCATTCCCAATTAATGTTCCAGGTATGTTTAATTCTGAACGAATTAAAAGACTTAAAGATATTCCTACTATTCCGGACCAAGCTCCAAAAATGAAGTATAATGTCCCAATGTCTTTATGGTTTGTTGAAAATAATCATTTATTCGATTATTTCAATAAATTATACTAAAATTAATTATTTTAACATTTTTTATGATTAGTTAAAATTTTAAATTAAATTTAATTTTAAATATGAAAATTAAACTAATCTTTAAATATTAAAAATATTTTGATGTAAAAAATCTTAAAATGAATAATTATTTTTGAACTAAAATATTATTAATTATTTAAAATATTTTTATTTATTATTTAATTTTAAATATGAAAATTAGGAAGATAGCTATTTTAATATAAATTAAATTGATCAGTAAATTTTTATTAAGATTATTTTAAGATTTTTAATAAATAAATTAAATTAGATAAATTATTTGATTTAAATCTTTGAAATTTTAGTATTATATTCAAGCATGGTTGTATAATTATTAAAATTAATTAATAAATTTAATTAGGGAAAGGTAATAATTAAAAACTATAGGGTATTATAGTTTTTAAAAATTTGCCCTAATTATTCATTAAAAATAAATAACTTTAAAACTAATTTTTGTGGATGGTTCACTTGGTTAGTTTTTATTTAAAGTTTATTATTATTTAATAATTTTTCATTAAATTATTAAATTAATTTATAATTAAATTAGGTGAAATGGCTGAGTTTAAGCGATAAATTGTAAATTTATTTACGAATATCTTTATTCTTTCACCATTAAAATTATTTTCGATCTAGATATTCAATAATGATTTTAAATTGCAAATTTAAAGGTAAATAGTAATATTTTTTAGATTAAATAAGGCTTAGAAAATTAAGTAATCTCTATTTGAAACTTTGAAGGTTTCTAGTTTATTTAACTTAAATCCTTTAAAAAGATCTAGTTAAAATTAATATTGGTAAAATTATTAATGAAAAAAAGTTTATTAATAAAATGAATTTTCTATTTAAAATTAATATTTTAAAATTAGAGTTAACTCTTAAGGTTAAAGAATGATAAGATAATCGAATATAATAAAATAAAGTAATCAAAGTTAATAAAATTATTAAAAAAGTTAAAATATAAAAATTTTCATTAATTAGTGAATTGATTACTAATCATTTAGGATAAAATCCTAAAAAAGGCGGGAGTCCCCCTAAAGAAAATAAATTCATTATAAAAAAAAGTTTTAAAAGAAAATTTGAATTTAAATTCAAAGTAATTTGTCTTAAGTAAAAAGAATTGAGGTAGTAAAATAAAATAATTAAATTTAATGTAATTAAAGAATAGATTAAAAAATAAACTAATCAAATATATAAAGATAAAAAGATAGCTGGGATTATTCATCCAATATGATTAATTGAAGAAAAAGTTAAAATTTTTCGTAAAGAAATTTGGTTTAAACCTATTACTCCTCTTACTAATATTCTTAAAATTACAATAATAACAATAAAAGTATTTAAAGTAAAATTGTATATTAATAAAATTATTGGGGCAATTTTTTGTCAAGTTAATATAATAAAACTATTAGTTCATCTTAATCCTTCTATAACTTCAGGAAACCAAAAATGAAACGGAGCAGCCCCTATTTTTGTTAAAAGTGCTGAATTTATAATAATAAAATAAGTTTTGTTATAAAAAATAACTGATTCATTTAATGATAATAAAATAATTGCTAATAAAATAAATGTAGATGCTAAAGCTTGAGTAATAAAATATTTAATAGAAGCTTCAGTAGAGTAAGAATTTATCTTTACTATTAGTGGGATAATTGATAATAAATTAACTTCTAATCCTATTCATATTCCTATTCAGGAGTAAGAAGAAATTGAAATTATTGTTCCTAAAATTATTGTAGAAATAAACATTATTTTATAAAATTTTATTAAAAAGAAAAGGATTAAAACCTTTATAAATGAGGTATGAGCCCATTAGCTTTATTAGCTTATCTTTTTATATTTTAGTATATGATGTACAAAAGTTTTTGAAACTTTAAGAGGTAGTTTAATTCTATTAAATATAATTTTTTTTGGGGGTTAATGAAGATTAGGGGTTAATTTGGGGGTTAATGAAGATTAGGGGTTAATTTGGGGGTTAATGAAGATTAGGGGTTAATTTGGGGGTTAATGAAGGTACGGGGGGCTGTACATCTTTTATTCTATCAAAATAATCCTTTTTCAGGCACTTCATTATTGAAAATTGAGAATACTTAAATAGAAACTAAAAATGCACAAACAATTAAAAAAAATAGACTAATAATTAAAATTAAAATTAAAAAATTAAAAAATTATTAAAATGTTACACAATTTTTTTTCAGAAATATAAAAAAATTCAAAAATTTTGCATTTTTTTGCATTTTTCTGAAATTTTTCATTTTTAGCGAATTTTTATTAACTATGGGTAATCTAAACCAATAGGGTAATAATATCTTAAAAATTGCTGTACGTCTGAGTTGTCCATATAATAATTTACTTCTAATATAACATATATTTATTTTTATATATATATAAATTAAATAATAATATAAGAGAATTAATAAATAAATTATATAACAATAAGATCTTATAATAATAATAAGTAAAAAATTAGAGAAAAACATTATGGTTAATAGAAATATTATTTTATCTATTATTATATTAATATTAAATATATATTAATATAATACATATATATATATATAGATAATATTATATATTAATATATAATATATATATAATTAATATATAATATTATTAATATATATCATTTATATATAAGAATAATAATTATATATAAAAAAAAAAAAAAATTGCTTTAATAATATTTACTATATTACTTATATATTAAGGATAAAAATTAATATAATTATTAAATAGTTATTTCTTTATTAAAAAAATAAATTGTTTGTTAATTTTTGTTTCAATATTAAATAAAGAATCTATTCAAAATTTTTATAAAAATAAATGATGGTTATTTATATTTATAGAAAATTTTTAATTAGAATTAGATTCTTAAGGATTCAATAAATTTAAATTTTTATTACTAAATCTTCATGATTTAGTAATTTTTATTGAAAAATTTGAAAATATTAGAGGGTATAATAATATTTTCATCAATTTTTATTGAATCGCAGGCAGGTAACTGCGATTTTTTGTTATTTAAATTAAATTTTATACTATTTAATTGAATATTATTTTATTTATAAGATATAATTTTTATTTTTAAATTTATTAATAACTAATTTAATTTATATATTATTAATATTTTTTAAAATTGTTTATAATTTTAAAAATATTTTTTAAGTTTAATATTAGCTTATTAGTTTTTTAAGTTGAAAAAATATATGTGAATATTAGTGGAAATTTTTATTTAAATAATAAAAATTATTTATAATGCAATATTTAAGTTTAAAGATTAAAGTAATTTAGATTTAGAGATAAAATTAAGTAGTAATAAAATTTGTGCCAGCAATTGCGGTTAAACAGATAATACAAGAAAATTTATTTAGATTGAATTAATTTGAACTATAAAAAAAATTAAAATTAAATTTATTAGGTGAAATTTTAAGTTTATAAAATTTTTTATTATTTAAATGAAATTTAAAAATTTTTATATATAAACTAGGATTAGATACCCTATTATTAAAAATGTAAAAAATTATATTCTTGATAAGTAATAGTTAAGATCTTGAAAATTAAAATATTTGGCGGTATATTAGTCTATTTAGAGGAACCTGTTTTATGATTGATACTCCACGATTAATTTAACTTATTTTAGAAGTTTATATATCGTCGTAGTTTGAATATTTTGAAGGAATATAAATATTCAAAATTTTTAATTAAAAAAAAAATCAGATCATGATGTAGCTTATAAATAAGTAAAAATGGGTTACAATAAATTTATTTATGAATTTATAAATGAAATTTTATAATAAAAATGGATTTAATAGTAATTTTATTAATTTATTTAAAATGATTTTAGCTCTAATATATGTACATATTGCCCGTCGCTTTTATCCCAAGATAAAATAAGTCGTAACAAAGTAGATTTACTGGAAAGTGAATCTAGAAGACAAATTAAAGCTATAGAAGTTTTTTATTTACATTAAAAAGGAAATTGTTAATTCAATTTAATTTGAATTAAATTTATTATTATTGATAATAATTTTACATTATTTTAAATAAAAAAATTTTGTTTATTTAGTAATAATAAGAAAAATAAATTTATAATTATAGAGGATTAGTACAGTGATGGAATTAATTTAAATATAAAAAAGAAAAATTAAAAATTTGTACCTTGTGTATCAGGGTTTATTAAATAATATTTAAATATATTAATATTCTCGAATTTAAAAGAGCTAATTAGTTATTAATTTTAATGTTGAATAATTATTTAAAATAATTAGTTAGAAATGAAACGTTATTCGTTTTTAAATATATCTAGTTTTTAAAGAAAAAAATTTAATTTTATATTTAATAGTTAAAATTTTAATTTATATAATTTTATTATTAAATTTAAATTTTTTTAGGGATAAGCTTAAAAAAATATTATTAAAATTAATTTTATTATAAAAAATAATTTATAAAATTAAAAATTTTTATAGATAAAAATATGTTATAATTTATTATTTTATTTTTTAATTTATATTTTAATTTAATTATTATATTTAAATATAATTTTTAATAGATAAAAATTAATAATAATGATAAAATTAGTATATTATTATATATTATATTGATAAATTTAAAATTAATATTAAGGAATTCGGCAAATTATTTACTCACCTGTTTAATAAAAACATGTCTTTTTGATAATAATTTAAAGTCTAATCTGCCCACTGAGGAATTAAATGGCCGCAGTATTTTGACTGTGCTAAGGTAGCATAATCAATAGTTTTTTAATTGAAAGCTGGTATGAATGATTGAATGAGGTAAAAACTGTCTCAATATTAATAAATAGAACTTTATTTTTAAGTTAAAAAGCTTAAATATAATTAAAAGACGAGAAGACCCTATAGAGTTTAATATTTATTAATAAATAATATATTTATATTTAAAAATATTATTTATATTTTAAATATTTTATTGGGGTGATAAAAAAATTTAATAAACTTTTTTTTTATTTTAACATTAATTAATGATTAATTGATCCATTTTTTATGATTATAAGATTAAATTACCTTAGGGATAACAGCGTAATTTTTTTTGAGAGTTCTAATCGAAAAAAAAGATTGCGACCTCGATGTTGGATTAAAGTTAAATTTTGGTGTAGAAGCTAAAATATTAAGTCTGTTCGACTTTTTAAACTTTACATGATCTGAGTTTAAACCGGTGTAAGCCAGGTTGGTTTCTATCTTTAATAAATTAAAATATTTTAGTACGAAAGGACCAAATATTTAATAAAATATTTTTATAGTTGAATAATAATGTTATTTTGGCAGAATAGTGTAATAGATTTAGAATCTATTTATGTAAATAAAATTTACAAATAATATTTGATATTTTTTGATATTATATTAATAGTAATTTCTATATTAATTTTAATTATTTTTGTTTTAGTAGGAGTAGCTTTTTTGACTTTATTAGAACGTAAAGTATTAGGATATATTCAGATTCGGAAAGGACCTAATAAAGTAGGTTTTATAGGGATTTTTCAACCTTTTGGAGATGCTATTAAATTATTTACTAAAGAACAAATTTATCCTTTTTTATCAAATTATATAATTTATTATTTATCTCCAATTATAAATTTATTTTTAGCATTAATTTTATGATTAAGAATACCTTTTCTTTCTATTTTATTAAATTTTAATTTTTCTTTTTTATATTTTTTAATAATTTCAAGTTTGGGGGTTTATACTATTATATTAGCAGGTTGAGCTTCTAATAGAAATTATTCAATATTAGGTAGTCTTCGATCTGTAGCTCAAACTATTTCTTATGAAGTAAGATTAGCATTAATTTTATTATGTTTTTTATTTTTTATTTTAAGATTTAATATGTTAGATTTTTTATTCTATCAAAAATATATTTGATTTTTAATAATTTATTTTCCTTTATGTTTAATATGGTTTATTTCTAGATTAGCAGAAACTAATCGAACTCCGTTTGATTTTGCTGAAGGTGAATCAGAGTTAGTTTCTGGGTTTAATGTAGAATATAGAGCAGGTGGATTTGCTTTAATTTTTTTAGCTGAATATTCAAATATTTTATTTATAAGAATAATATGTTCATTATTATTTTTAGGATTTGGATTAAATTTTATGTTTTTTATAAAAATTATTTTTATAAGATTTTTATGAATTTGAGTGCGTGGAACTTTACCTCGTTATCGGTATGATAAATTAATATATTTAGCTTGAAAAACTTATTTGCCTGTTTGTTTAAATTTTTTAGTATTTTATATTGGTATAAAAATATTTTTACTAAATTTTATTTTATAGTTAATAAAATTTAGTATAAATTAATAGAGGATTATACCTCTTTTTTTTACTTTCAAAGTAAATGCTTATTCAAGCTCATTAATTTAATAAAATTTAATTATTAAAAATAAATAAATCTCATAATTTAAATATTAATCTGTTAATAATAAAATATAAAAAATAACTGACAGTAAGAACTTGTCCAATTAAGATATAAGGATCTTCGACAGGGCGTGCTCCAATTCAAGTTAACAAAATAGAGATAGAAATGAAAAGTCAAAATAAAAATTTATTAATAGGATAAAAATTTAATCTTATTAAATTATTTTTATTTAAAAAAGGAAGAAAATATAAAATTGCAATAGATATAACTAAGGCAATAACTCCTCCTAATTTATTAGGAATGGAACGTAAAATTGCATAAGCAAATAAAAAATATCATTCAGGTTGAATATGAACTGGTGTAACTAAAGGATTAGCAGGAGTAAAATTATCTGGGTCACCTAATAAATAAGGTCTAATTAAAGAAATAAGTGTTAAAATTATTACTATAATAATAAATCCTACAATATCTTTAAAAGAAAAATAAGGATGAAAAGGAATTTTATCTAAGTTTCTATTAATTCCTAAAGGATTATTTGAGCCTGTTTGATGAAGAAAAAGTAAATGAATTATTACTAAAGCAGCAATAATAAAAGGAAATAAGAAATGAAATGCAAAAAATCGAGTTAAGGTAGCATTATCAACAGCAAATCCACCTCAAATTCATTGGACAATTATTGTTCCTAAATAAGGAATAGCAGATACTAAGTTAGTAATTACTGTTGCTCCTCAAAATGATATTTGTCCTCAAGGAAGAACATAACCTAAAAAAGCTGTAGCTATAGTAATAAATAAAATAGTTACACCAGTTATTCATGTAAAAATAAATTTATAAGAACTATAATATATTCCTCGTCCAATATGAAAATAAAGACAAATAAAAAAGAAAGAAGCTCCATTAGCATGAAGAGTTCGAATTAGCCATCCATAATTTACGTCTCGACAAATATGGATTACTCTATTGAATGCTAATTCTGTATTTGGACAATAATGTATAGCTAAAAAAATTCCAGTGATAATTTGAATAATTAGACAAATTCCTAGTAATGATCCAAAATTTCATATTGTAGAAATATTTGAAGGTGTTGGTAAATCAATTAAAGCATTATTAATAATTTTAGTTAATGGAGAAATTTTTCGTAAAGGTATTTTCATTAGTTATTTTGTCGTATTGGTCCTTTATAAATTGAACAAATTTTTACTCTAGCAATTAAGCAAATTAATAAATAAAAAATAGTAAAAATAAAAATAATATTAAGAGGAAAATTAATATATTTATTAGAAAATAATGGAATAAATGATGTATTTAAATTTATTATTGTAAATGAGAAATTAGGATAATTTAGAAAATAAAAGTCTATTAGTAATGTAAAAATTATTAATCTTATTACTATAAAAAATAAAAAGATTAAGATATTAGATATTTTAAATTTTTCATTTGAGGCAATTCTAGTTATATAAATAAATAGAATGAGTAATCCTCCAATTATAATAATAAATAAAATATAAGAATATCAATAATTAATATTAATTATTCCTATAGTTAAACATGTGGAAATAGTTTGAGCTAATAAAATTCTCCCTAATCTAATAGGATGTTTTATGAATACAAAAAGAATAGAAAAAGTCATTATTATTAAATTTAATATTAAAATACAGAAAATAGTTTAATAAAAATTTTAATTTTGGAGATTAAAGATAAGTAAATTTACTTTTTTCTGAAGTTTTAAAAGATAAAAATCTTATGTTTGGTTTACAAGACCAATATTTTAATTTAAATTATTAAAACTAATGATAATTATAAGATTTATGACAATATTTTTATTAGGAACTTTAAGATTTGTAATTAAACGTAAACATTTATTGATAATATTATTAAGATTAGAATTTGTTGTTTTATCTTTATTTTTTGGTTTAATATTATATTTTAAGTATTTTTTATATGAAAATTATTTTAGATTAATTTTTATTTGTTTTGCTGTATCAGAAGGAGCTTTAGGATTATCTTTATTAGTTTTAATAATTCGAACTTATGGAAATGATTATTTTCAAAGATTTAATATATTATGATAAAAATATTAATAATATTAATTATATTGATTCCTTTAAGATTTATTTTAAATTATTGAGATATAAAATATATATTTAATTTATTAATTATATATATAATTTTAAAATTTAATATAAGTTATATTTTTAGTATAGTTTCTTATAATTTAGGATATGATTTATTATCATATAGATTAATTTTATTAAGGTTATGAATTTGTATACTAATAATTTTAGCTAGAGAAAAATTATATAAAATAAATAATTATTATAATTTTTTTATATTTTTAAATGTAATTTTATTGATTTCTTTAATTTTAGTTTTTAGTGCTTTAAATTTATTTATTTTTTATTTATTTTTTGAAATCAGGTTAATTCCAGTTTTAATAATAATTTTAGGATGAGGGTATCAGCCTGAACGTATCCAAGCAGGTGTTTATTTATTATTTTATACTTTATTAGCTTCTTTACCTATAATAATTTCTATTTTTTATTGTTATAATAGAATATATTCATTAGAATTTTTTTACTTTCAATTTTTTATACTAAATAATTGAATCTTTTATTTATTTATAAATATAGTTTTTTTTATTAAATTGCCGATATATTTTATTCATTTATGATTACCTAAGGCTCATGTTGAAGCACCAATTGCAGGTTCAATAATTTTAGCTGGAATTATATTAAAATTAGGAGGTTATGGGTTAATGCGATTGATAATAATTTTTATTAAAATTGGTATAAAAATTAATATAATTTTTATTATTATTAGTTTAGTAGGGGGTGTAATTATTTCTTTAATATGTGTATGTCAAAGAGATTTAAAATCATTGATTGCTTACTCTTCAGTTGCTCATATAGGTTTAGTTTTAAGAGGAGTAATAACTATAAATTATTGAGGTTTGGTAGGGAGATTAATAATAATATTAGCTCATGGGTTATGTTCATCTGGTTTATTTTGTTTGGCTAATATTAATTATGAACGTTTGGAAAGTCGAAGAATTTATATTAATAAAGGTTTAATTAATCTTTTACCAAGTCTATCATTATGATGATTTTTATTTTGTGCTTGTAATATAGCAGCACCTCCTTCATTAAATTTATTAAGTGAAATCATTTTATTAAATAGAATTTTGGTGTATAGAAAAATATTAATTATGCTACTAATATTTTTATCATTTTTTAGAGCTGTTTATTCTTTATTTTTATTTTCTTTTACTCAACATGGGAATTTAATAAGTAGAGGGTATAGTTTTATAAGTATTAATATTCGTGAATATTTATTATTATTTTTACATTATATTCCTTTAAATTTTTTAATTTTAAAATCAGAAATTTTTTTATTGTGATTATAAATTTAAATAGTTTAATAAAAAATATTGGTTTGTGATACCAAAGTTATAAGTAATTATTTTAAGTAATTAGAATTAATTTATTTTATTTTTTGGTTTTATTATTAAGAAGAATTTTATTATTTATTTCTAGTTTATATTTTTTAATTATTGATTTAGTAATTTTTTTGGAATATAGATTAGTTAATATTAATAGAAGAATAGTAATAATAACTATTTTATTTGATTGAATATCTCTTTTATTTATAAGTTTTGTTTTTTTTATTTCTTCAATAGTTATTTTATATAGAAAAGAATATATAGAAGGAGACGAAAATATAAGTCGATTTATTATTTTAGTTGTTATATTTGTAGTTTCAATAATATTTTTAATTATTTCACCTAATTTAATTAGAATTTTATTAGGATGAGATGGTTTAGGTTTAGTTTCTTATTGTTTAGTAATTTATTATCAAAATGTTAAATCTTTTAGAGCTGGCATATTAACTGCTTTAACAAATCGATTAGGAGATGTAGCAATTTTAATTAGAATTGCTTGGATAATAAATTATGGGAGATGAAATTTTATTTTTTATTTAGAATTTATAAAAAATGAAAAAGAAATATTATATATTACAATATTAATAATTTTGGCTGCTATAACAAAAAGAGCTCAGATTCCTTTTTCATCTTGATTACCTGCAGCTATGGCTGCTCCAACCCCTGTTTCTTCATTAGTTCATTCTTCTACACTTGTAACTGCAGGTGTTTATTTATTAATTCGATTTAGTTATTCATTTTCTTTTGAAATAAAATTATTTTTAGTTTTTATTGCTAGATTAACAATATTTATATCTGGATTAGGGGCAAATTTTGAGTTTGATTTAAAAAAAATTATTGCTTTGTCAACATTAAGACAGTTAGGTTTAATAATAAGAATTTTAGCATTAGGTGAATATAAGTTAGCTTTTTTTCATTTATTAACACATGCATTATTTAAGGCATTATTATTTATATGTGCGGGAAATATTATTCATAATTATAATAATTGTCAAGATATTCGATATTTAGGAAACATATGTAATATTATGCCTTTAACTTGTAGATTTTTCAATATTAGAAATTTATCTTTATGTGGTTTACCATTCTTATCAGGATTTTACTCTAAAGATTTAATTGTAGAAGTTATAAGAATAACTTATTTAAATTTTTATATTTATATTATTTTTTATATTTCAATTGGATTAACTGTTTCTTATAGATTTCGATTAACTTATTATTTAATAGTAAAAAATATTGGTTTATTTAGACTAAATAATTTAAATGAAAAAAATTATATTATATTAAAAAGTATATTTGGATTAATTAGATTTGTAGTAGTTAGAGGTTCTATATTATCTTGATTAATTTTTCCTTCTCCTTATTTTATTTGTCTTCCTTTTTTAATAAAAATTATAACTTTGGTTATAATTTTATTTGGAATTTTTATTGGTTGAGAAATTTCAAAATTAGCGTATTCTATAAATATATTTATAATAAAGTATATTCAACTTAGAAGATTTTTAGGTATAATATGAAATATACCTTTAATCTCAACTTTAGGGGTAAATTATTTACCTTTAAAATTTGGTATTAATTATTATAAAATGATTGATTTAGGTTGATCAGAATATTATGGTGCTCAAAAATTATTTAGAAATTTTATTAATTTTTCTAAATTCATACATTTTTTATTTTATAATAATTTAAAAATTTATTTAATAATAATAGTATTTTGATTAGTAATTGTATTATTATATTTTTACTTAAATAGCTTATAGATTAGAGTTTAATATTGAAGATATTAAGGAAATAATAATTATTTTTAAGTAATATTTATAAAATAATATTTATTTTTACAATGAAAATGTAAGGTTTTTTTTAAACTATATAAATAAGAAATATAAACAGGATTTCACTGCTTAAAATTTAAGTTAGAAGCTTAATTTTGATTACCATATTTCTTTAATTGGGAATAATATTCCAATATTATTATTAACAGTAATAAACCTCTAATTTTGGTTTCAATTAATAATAAGATAAATTGGATTTTCCAATACCTTTTAAATGCAATTTAAATATTATAATTAACTATTATCCTTTTTAAATAAGGATAAAATTTATCAAATTTTTAGGTCGAAACTAAATGCAAAATTTGCTTCTTATTTAAAAAGTTCAATCTAAAGCTCCTTGGCGTCATTCATGATAAAGTCCAAATAATAGAATAGTAATAAGAGTAATAGTTAAAATAATAAAATTATATAAATGTGATAATTTTATTGAAAAAATTAAAGGAAAAAATAAAGTAATTTCTACATCAAAAATTAAAAAAATAATAGCAATTAGAAAGAAATGAAGGGAGAAAGGTATACGAAAATTTGATTTAGGATCAAATCCACATTCAAAAGAAGAATTTTTTTCTCGATCAGAAATAGTTTTTTTTGATAAAATTGAAGCTAAAAATATTATGATATATGTAATTAATAAAATAATAATTGAGTTTAAAAATAAAATTTTGATTATTTATACTATTATAGATTTAGATCTTTTAATTGGAAGTTAAAAATAATTGATTATACTATATAAATTTTATCTACCTCATCAATAAATTGAAATATATAAAAAAAGTCAAACTACGTCAACAAAATGTCAATATCAAGCTGCTGCTTCAAATCCAAAATGGTGAATTATAGAGTAATGTTTATTTAAATGACGAATAAAACAAACTGTTAAAAAAGTTGTTCCAATAATAACATGAATCCCGTGGAATCCAGTAGCTATAAAAAATGATGAACCATAAATTCTATCTCTAATAGTAAATGGAGCTTCATAATATTCATATCCTTGTAAAATTGAAAAATATATCCCAAGAATAATAGTTAAGAATAATCCTTGATAAGTTTGTTTATAATTATTTTCTATTAGAGAATGATGAGCTCATGTTACTGTTAATCCTGAAGTTAATAAAATTAATGTATTTAATAAAGGAATTTGGATAGGATTGAATGGAAAAATTATTTTTGGGGGTCAATTTATTCCAATATCAATATTAGGGGCAAGTCTATTATGGAAAAACCCCCAAAAAAATGAGATAAAGAAAAGAACTTCAGAAGTAATAAATAAAATTATTCCTCATCGTAGACCATTTACTACAGTTAAAGTATGGAGTCCTTGGAAAGTTCTTTCACGAGTAATATCTCGTCATCATTGGAATATAATTAATAATATAATAATAAATCTTAGTAGTAGTAGGTTAGAGTTAAATAAATGAAATCATTTGATAATGCCTATTATAGTTAATATAGCTCTAAAAGCTCCTAAAATAGGTCAAGGACTAACGTCCACTAAATGAAAAGGATGATTTTTATTTATCATAAGTTACTTCTCTAGAGTATAAAGTAGTTAAAATAGCAAATACATAAGATTGGATTATAGCTACAGCTGATTCTAAAATTAATAAAAGAATTTGAGTAATAAGTAAAATATTAATTAAAGTTCTATTAAGTATTGGACCTGTATTACCTAATAAAGTAAGAAGAAGATGTCCTGCAATTATATTAGCTGAAAGTCGAATTGCTAAAGTTCCCGGACGAATAATATTACTAATAGTTTCAATACAAACTATAAAAGGTATGAGAATAGGAGGTGTTCCTTGAGGAACTAAATGTGTAAATATATGATTTATATTAATTAATCAACCATATAGTATAAATCTTAATCATAATGGAAGAGCTAAGGAAAGCGTAAAAACTATGTGTCTTGTTCTAGTAAAAATATATGGGAATAATCCTATAAAATTATTAAATAAAATTAATGAAAATAAAGAAATAAATAATAAAGTTCTTCCTTTTACAGGTATAAGAATTTTAAATTCATTATGAAGAATAAAAGTAATTTTATTTCAAATTATATTAATACGTGAAGGGACTAATCAAAATAAAGGTGGGATTAAGAAAATAAATAAAATTGATCTTAATCAATTTAATTTTAAATTAAAATTTGTTGCTGGATCAAAAGAAGAAAATAAATTTATTATCATTTTCAATTATTTGATTT
>Ga0208996_1000004_pt1 | contig 15662 bp, 11 predicted proteins | sample MedBloCAOM2_O3_FD_187846 | JGI IMG/M metagenome (GOLD analysis project Ga0208996, IMG submission 187846) | Forest soil microbial communities from El Dorado National Forest, California, USA - Mediterranean Blodgett CA OM2_O3 (SPAdes) (version 2) | ecosystem: Environmental > Terrestrial > Soil >...
AAAGCTCTCATGCAACCATTGCCATTGGGCAAAGCGGTTTTTTAATATCTCTTGTCGTTTGCACACAATAAAAATAAATCTGAAAATTTTTTATTAAAAAAAAACTATTCTTAGATAAAAAAACTGGAACTTATTCTTAAGCATTTTATATCTTCTGAACCGTTTGCTATATAGATCTGATTTTAACAGGGTAAGTAGCCATATGTCCTGTGTATCTGATGATGTGGTTCAAGTCTCAATCAAAAAAACAGTTTGGCCAAAAAGGCACATCTAAATGAACAACGTACACTATAATGTCTGACTATACAATCTTAAAAAATTTATATCTCCGTTCGATATTAACATATTGAAAAAATTTAAACGGTGTTGTGTTCCTTAAAGACTGACACACTTTCTGCATGCGTTATATATATTTTTTAAATGGACCTTAATCGTACAAAAAAATTAGCTCATAATTTTTTTAACATTCCTTCGACTGTATCATCTTTAAAAAATTGATAACTTTCTTATTTATTAACATATTGAAAAAATTTAAACGGTGTTGTGTTTCTTAAAGACTGACGCACTTTCTGCATGCGTTATATATTTTTTGAATGGGCCTTAATCGTACAAAAAAATTATCTAATAATTTTTAAACACTCCTTCAACTGTGTCAACTTTAAAAAATTAATAACTTTGTTATTTATTGAGATATCGAAAAAATTTAAACGGTAGCTAGCAGAGCGGCGGTTGACCTTGACGCTTAAACGACGTTGTGTGGCCGACAGATTGGTGGTTGACCTTACCGGTCAGACATGACCGTTGGAATGTCTAACGTCTAGACATAATAAATTATGCTAATTAGGAAGCGGGGTCGAAGAAACTTCGAGTGTGTCAGATCGGCGGTTGACCTTGAAGGTCAGACACGACCGTTGGAATAAAGTAGAAAAGCGGGGTCGAATAACATCGAGGTCGTCAAGTTTTTGATTGGTGGGGTACTAGCCTTGGAGGGGGTTAATAAAACCGAGCGCGCGTCCTGGAGGAGTCAGTTGGTTCGACATCGTGCGCGTATACGTTTCAGTGTTCCTTGCTTTGTGTTGTGTTCAAAATGTCTGCTAAGTGTAACTACATGGAGGAAGTCTACGGTGAATTTACGCAAAACAATCGATTAAGAGAATTATTAAGTAAAGGTATTCAAAATTCTAAATTAAATAAATCGCTTAAAAGTGTAGGTGAACGTAAGTTGAATGCAGTCACAGATTGTCCAGATTCACAGTGCAGCCAGTGTCCGACAAAAAACGTTTCTTCTGGCCGGCAGAATAAACGTAAGCGTGATTCACCGCGAAAATTTATTAAAAAGGGAAAAACACCCATTAAAGGAGCGAAACCGCTACCTAAATCTTCAAAGAAGGTTAAAATTTTGGATGATTTCATAGTAAGAAAAAATGTTGAGCAGAGAGTGGACAACTCAAATAAGCAGTGTGGTGTACAAGCTACCCAACTCTCTGGAGTTGGATCGTCTAGTAACCACTCGGCACCTGCTCTCAAGGTTCTGAGAAATATTTGTGAGAATGACTTCCCTGTTCGTAAGGAGGTGGTTATTCCCACTAGTTCTCGGAATCTAGTGTCAGCTGCTAAATTTGAAGATTCTCTTATTATTTCGGAAGAAGATCGTAAACGTTTGGAACGATTAGAAGCTGCAGGCTATTCATCAAAATTACCTTCAACAAATGCAGATGATTCTTTTGAAATTTCAGAAGAGGATCTTATGAATTTAGATCAATTAGCAGAAGCTGCTCAAGTGTTAGATCAATTAGCAGAAGCTGCTCAAGTGCAAGCAGTAAATTGGGATAGCTCTTTTGAAATTTCAAATGAAGATCTTCAACAGTTAGATAAATTAATAGAAGCGGCAGGATATCCCTCCACATCAAAATCGCATTCTGATGTGGAGGGATATCCTTCGGCAACTCAAATAATAAGAGAATCACCATTATATGGGTCTCAAGCGATCGATCCATCCTTTGATGTAACAGGTGATCTTTTGGGACCTATTGTTGATCTTCCCTCTGCTCAACAAGTACACGGGCTGCAAAATTTAATCGAAGGTATTGCGCCTCTAGTGGAAGGTGTTGAAAACGCTCCGACTGAAGCAGCTGGGGGCAGCTTTCTGTCGGCAGATTCGCGGTCAAAATTACAACTATTAAATACTAGGCTTGCATCTAAGTTACTAGAGAGAGAAAATTGTCTCCAAAATTTCAAAATTATTCAAAGGAAACATGAAGAAGAAATGTTATCACTCGGCAAAGAAATTATCGACATAGAAAAAGACATCTCCCGCTTGTAGACTTCCTGCATCTTTTTATTCATTCCTTGCTTTTTGCTTCATGTATATATGCTTTTGCGTGGCGAGTAGATCGAAACCTCCCCGTGGTGCTCGCTGGATAGTGCTAATTCGGTCGTGCTTTCTTTCTTCGCGTCTTTGATATCGTGCTTTTTCGCGTCGTCGATATTATTGTCGAACCAACGCCTATATATATAACGTGCAGCAAGGTCTCGTTCAGTTTAATTATGGATCTCCGATGCCCCAGATGTCTGACAGTGTTCCCCAGTCAGATGGAACTGTTTGATCACATCGGGAATGGGTGCAAGAGACCCCTTGCTGACGTTAATAGACCACCGCCTGCTAATCCACCAGGTAAACAACTCGACAAACAGTAGAAAACGTAGAAACTAATCTCAGTATTATTATTACAGTTTTGTGTAGCTCCAACGATGCAGCTGGACCGTCTCAATCGAAAATTAGGAGAATAGATGTTCCACCAGGTAAGTTGTAAAACTTATTCAATGTATGACTGAAGATAATGGAAAATATTTTAGTTGCAGGTTCCTCCCGCCGGGATGATGCTCCCCAGGTACCAAAAGCCATTGGGGGTGGCAAGTCAGGTAATATGCACTGAAACTATATTTAATCTCACTTCATTATTCCTTCAGTGCTCTGTATTCACCATCTCTTATTAATTTCAGATAGGCTGATTTACTGCACTCCGTGCGACAGGTACGTGTCAAGTACTGCGTATGCCGGGCATCTGAGAAGTGCGCGCCACAAGTCACACTTCTGGACGCCTCTCCGGCAGTCTGTCGAGGTGTGCAGGACAGCATTCAGAGGAAGAGTTGTGAGCTACAAAGTGAGCAGTGAAGAGACTCATTTGAGTGTTCATGACTTTATGGTGGAAGTGCGCGGTTCCGTGCTGGACTTGCTAGGTAACGAAATTCTAAAACGCGGACAAGTTAAAGTTAATTTTGAGTTATTTGGACTATATTTCTTACCTAGCCAAGATATTAGGGACATTAAGTCGTTTCTTACTAACAATAGTGTTATGTATGCCTCCAGTAATTTAAGTGATATTTATATTAACTTCACTAACATTATTGATCGAAAAGCTAGCCAGTTTCTTGAAAGAGATTCTGGCTGGATACTAGAGAGATTTTTACATTTAGAGGTCAATATAAGCAAATTTAATCCACTTCGCGCTTCCTCCTACATACCTCTACCAGTCGAAATATCCAAGAGGCGAGCGGTCATAAACATCAAAAACAACGATCAATTTTGTTTCGGGTGGTCGCTGATGCCTGCAGTTCACCCTGCTGCTTCACACGTTGACAGAGTATCTTCTTACCCAGATTTTATGGAATATTTCGATTTTAGTAACATTGATTTTCCTGTATCTTTACAACAAATATCCAAATTTCAATCTCAAAATGATATTTCTATCAACGTTTATGGTATTGAAAAAATTTATTTGGATGGTAAGCAAAAATATCAAGTTGTAGGCCCGCTTCACTATGCGGAACGGAAGCGTGATAGACATATCAATTTATTGCTAATAGACGATTCGGAGGGTAACACTCATTACTGTTATATAAAAAATTTGTCTAGACTTGTTTCCCCTCAATTCTCCAAACATAATGGTGCTTTAAATTTCTGTGACGGGTGCTTACAAAATTTTCGTTCTGCTGAACAGCTAGCTAAACATTTCGAAAACGATTGCAATCACATCTCCGTAATACTTCCGAAAACAGATTATGTATATGACAAAATTGGGAGACGGGTGCCGGGTAATCTTTTGAAGTTTACAAATTATCAAAAACAGTTAAGGGCTCCTTTCGCTGTTTATGGGGACTTTGAGTGTACATTGAAAAAAATCAATGACGTGGAAATCCCAGAAAGTGATACATATACCGTTCGAAAAGTTGAACACATCCCCTTTTCTTTTGCATATTATATAGTCTCATCATTTGACCCTTCACTTTCCAAATTTGTCACATATACTGGTTTAGATGCGCCTCAGATGTTTGTTACAAAATTAGAAGATGATCTGAGACGAATTTATTTTTCTCATTTGAAAAATGTGGTCCCTATGAAAAGTTTAACTCGTGATGAAGAAGAAGAGTATCGAAATGCAACTATCTGTCATATATGTGAGGAGCCTTTTTCTGCAACCGATATAAAGGTCCGTGATCATTGCCATCTGACAGGTCGTTTCCGCTCTGCTGCTCATTATACCTGCAATCTCAACTACAAAATCACAAATACAATCCCCATCTTCTTCCATAATTTAAAAAACTATGATGCCCACCTATTTATTCGAAACTTGGCTTCCAACAGTGAGAAAGTAGATATAATACCCTGCAATTTCGAAAGATATATATCTTTCACCAAATATCTCCCCGTTGATTCTATTACCGATTCCCGCGGCCATCGCAGGGAAATATTATTACAACTTCGTTTTCTCGACTCCTTCCAATTTTTATCCTCCTCTCTGGACACATTATCTTCCAATTTAGATGATCAGCAATGTAGAGAAGTTCGGAAGTTCTTCCCCGATGATCTACAGTTCAATTATATGCGGCAGAAAGGTGTCATGCCTTACTCTTACATAGATGACATCTCCAAATTACAAGACAAGCAGTTACCGTGTCGAGGAAAATTCTTTGATGAGTTGAGAGGAGAGAGAGTATCGGAAGACGATTATCGTCGAGCTCGTGAAGTCTGGGACGCTTTTAATTGCACATCTTTAGGTGATTACTGCAACTTATATCTCCAGTCAGACGTCCTTTTACTGGCAGACGTTTTTGAAAACTATAGAGATCTCTGTTTGAAAACCTACAAACTTGACCCCGCCCAGTACTTCACTGCTCCCGGACTGAGTTGGGATGCCATGCTTAAATTTACTCGGGTCAGATTAGATCTCCTGACGGAGCCGGAAATGTTGAATTTCTTTAAGAAGGGTATTCGAGGTGGATGTAGTGTTTCCATCCGGCGCGAGGCTATTGCAAACAATAAATTCTGTCCAAATTACGATCCGAAAAAGCCAACTTCCTACATTATGTATTTAGATATGTGTAACATGTATGGTGCTAGCATGGAAAAACCCCTTCCAGAGGGGGATTTTGCATGGTTATCACCATTAGAGTTGGAAAAGGTTTCCCAACAAATTGAAAACTTGACTGAAAATTCACCAACGGGTTATGTATTTGAAGTCGATCTCGAATATCCTAAAGCTTTGCACAGGGAACACAATGACTTCCCGTTTTGCCCTGAAAATATAATCCCTCCAGGCGGGAAGTCCGCGAAACTTATTCAAAATTTAAATGATAAACAAAATTACATTATTCATTACATGGCTTTACAACAATGTTTGGCGTATGGTTTAAAATTGAAACGTGTACACAGAGGGATCCAATTTAGTCAGTCCGCGTGGTTAAAACCTTACATAGAATTAAACACGCGGCTTAGAAATTCTGCTAAAAATGCCTTCGAACGGGATATGTATAAATTAATGGTCAACAGCATATATGGGAAGACTATGGAAAATGTCGAGAAGCGAGTTGACATAAAGCTTGCTACTCAGTTCACCATGAATGCGCACAAACGTGGAGCTGAGAACTACATTAGCAAACCAAATTTTAAGAAAGCGCAAATATTTGAAGAGAACTTAGTTGCTATTCAGATGAACAAGCTTTATATCAACTACAATAAACCCATATATGTTGGCTTTTCCATACTTGACATTTCAAAGACTCTCATCTACGACTTCTTTTACGGGTACTTGAAAGCGAATTATGGCCCTAATGTCCATCTTTGTTACTGCGATACAGATTCTAATATTATATTAGTGTATACAAAGGACATTTATAGTGATATGCGACAAAATTTAGAATATTTCGATACGTCAAATTTCCCGGAAAACAATATCCATAATATGCCTAAGAGTCTTCCTAGAATCGGAAAGATGAAAGATGAATTCGCAGGTCGTAATATTGAGTTGTTTCTCGGGACAGGTGCTAAAGCATACTTTATCAAAGCAGGCGAAGATGAGATTAAAAAAGCGAAAGGAATTCAGAAGAGCGCGATCAAAAATCAGTTAACTTTAGCGCATTATCAATCTGTGATAGATCAACAAACACAGGTGTTCTGCACAATGTATACGTTTCGGTCTGAAAACCATAAAATTTTCACAAACTATATGCGGAAAGTTGCTCTATCCCACTTTGATGATAAGCGATTTATGATTCCAAATTCGAAAAAAACTTTGGCTTGGGGGCATAAGGATATTCGCAGTATTACGGAGAATGGTGAGACTGATGAACCTTCCGAGGACATCTTAGATGAATTTATATGTTTAATTAATGACGTTTTAGAAGAACAAGCAGGCACTAGCGATGATTGAAATTTTAGGAATGTAGGAGATATATAAACCTTGCCCTCATTTATTGTCTCACTTAAACTTTGCTCTTCACCATGAGTGGATTAACTTTGAGTATGTTGTGTAGACTTAGTGCTCCTATTTGTAGTGTATTTGATAGTAATATTAAACGTATCATAAGATCTACCTGTCATGAAGAATTGCCTTTGTTGCGTTATATGTTAAGTCAAACTGTAGTGCCAGATGACGCTTTTAAATGGATTACTCAAAGTAAGCGAGCAGACATTGATATAACATCTTACCTGATCAAGCAACACCTATCATGGGATAAGAAAATTGAAGATATTCTTAAGTTACTTGAAACTTCAGAAGACGGCTCGATAATTGAAACTGCAGAAGACAACTTTTACAGTTGCACTCAAATAGATAATCTGTTGGAAGCGAACAGAATACATTTATCCATATACGAGAAAATATACCTGTTCACTCTGTTAATCGGAGAAAAAACCGAGGACACATTGGATCAAGATAAACTGAACACCTTGTTTCCGGTATCCAATATTTTACATAACTGGATCACAATAGAAGAACTCCTGGATGATGCTTTCTGTGAAGCCGCTCGATTAGCCAATCATAAAATGTTGCAGAGTATAAAAACAGCTGCCGAGGAAAATGGATTGTATTGTGTGTTCAACCCTGAATACAATCCACACCATGAGGAAGTATTGTCCTGGATTGAAGAAAACATAGTGAAAGGCTGCCGTGGTGAAAAGGATCTGGGTTGGTCTGAGGGTCCAGATTCTGCAAAGTGGCCTTCTAACGATTTAAAGGATTATGTTAAGACACTTAACTGCTTGTATGACTTTATGCGTTGAGTCGATTGAAATAATATGTGCTTTACTGTCAGTTTTAATTATATGTATTGTAATTTTTTGATTGCGCATGCTCATAATAAATGTATTGCCTCAAAACTTGTTTCTCTGCTTCCCTATAAATTCCAACCAACAGATGTACAGCTTTAGTTGCAAGTGAACATCAGTGAAAGTCAGTTCAGATAAATATATAAACGAGTAATATGGCCAACTGCATTAGCAAATGTAAGTTTTTAAAGTTTTATTCCTTATAGACACTGCTCTTAAAGCTATATTCCTCTTTCAGTCAGTGACAATCAGAGTTTCAAACTAGCTGCACCGATCACAGTGAATGAAAGAAAATTCCATTTGAACAAGTCCAAATCGAAATATTTGGGTGTTGGCTTGGCTTATGAGCTTGGTTTCCAACCGTGTCTAATATTTAGTGGCAACAAGACACGTCCAGTTGTATTAAGTGAATTAGAGTGGAGAGAATTGTTGCAGTTTCAAGGCTTGTTAACTAACTACTTCTACTCTGCAGAAACTTTTCTCCCATTGTCTACCCCAGGATTTACTGTCAGCTTTGAAAGTTACAACGAAGTAAAGTATATCAAATTGGAAGATAAACATAACAACTACATCTGTTTTGGAATCGAATCCATAACTCAGCTCTGGCTGCTACTTCCCTTGGTTGACTACAGATTAAACATATTGAAAAAGCAAGACTTTCAAAACTACTTCAACTCGAAGCTGTCAATTGCACAAACTAAAAACGGTGACATTTGCCAACAGATTTTAAATGTCATAGCACCCGCCAACAATCCCGGATCTGAAAATGTCAGCACCATGATGGAGCTAGTTTATCAACACCCCGGCTTGCCAGAATTCATAAGCAGGTGTAACTTACAGTATTACACAACTTACTAAACAAGATGAGAACTGTCAGGTTCAACGAAGTTCCACAAGTACACCACATTATCGCTTGGAATTTTGCATACAGAAAAGCAAGAGAGAAGTATTGGGAGTTCTTCGCTTTGGACGATTTCAGATTCAAAAGGAGAATTCAACACATAGCCAAAATCCTGGAGAAGATACTTGACAGTAAACATCGAGAGAAAATTATTAACAATCCTATTTATCATGTTTCATAATATGTGTTAATAAAGGAATATATTTTTATATTGTGTTTTATTTAAAGACATTTATATCATGTAAATTCTTTATTGAAAAAAAAGTAATAATACATTTTATACTATAGCATTTTTAGATATCCACGAGTTGTATGTATTATCTAGTCCCAACCATTTTACAAAAATCTTGCTCCCTCGACGTTTCAATACTTTTTCAACCAGATAGACGTCAGGATACTTGACTTTTTGCAACTCCAGCTCGTAGAATCCACCTTCGATGTTGTTGCCATTTTCATCAATCAATAAATATGTCCTCGGATTTGTAGGTTTGACTCTTCGTATTTTAAAGATTTCATTAGAGAAATTCGGTGTATAGCTTTTCTTGAAAGCTTCTCTGTACTTGCTGATTCTCACGTAATCACCGACTGAAAATTTTGCTTTGCGAGGATCGATAGTCTTTAAATGGCTGTAGGCAGAATTCAATATTTTCTTCTCGTTCCGCTTAGAAACATCTACAGGTTTGAAGCCGGTGGTTCTATGTTTCGTATTATTATACTTTGAAACAATTTCTTCCAACATTGATAACCACTTGTAATTTCCCTGGAAACTAAATTCTTTCCACATCATGCTTTTGATTGTTCTGTTACATCTTTCAACTAGACTAGCTTTAGGAGTGGAATAGGTTGTGTAATGATTGATGTTATGCTTATCCATTAACTCTCTAAAATGCATATTAAAAAATTCCTTGCCTTGATCAGTCTGCATATTTTTTGGCATAACCTTAACCTCATTCAGTATCTGCTTCATAGCTTTCGTAACTTCTTCTCCGGTTTTTCTCTTTACCGGCCTTGCCCATAGCCGTTTACTAAAAGCATTCAAAACCATCAAAATGTATCTAAAACCTCTATTTGATGAAGCATATGGAATCATTTCCACCAGATCAGCCTGAAATAAGTCATTTATTCCCTTTATAATGGTGCGACGTCGTTTAAAATTTTTTCGTGCTGGTCTGTGCAATTCTTCTATTACAGCCCGTTTCACATCCATCTTTAGACATTCACTACCGTTTCGAAGTATTTATAGCTTGTTAATTCTCTTTGATCGGGCACCTTATAACCAAATTTGCTTCGAAAAATGATATTAGAGGGGAAAATAATATAGTATCCCACATCTTCAATTCAACATTATCCAGAGAATTCACTTTTGTACCATTCAAAGTTATATTTGATGGTGAAACGTCTGCTTTTACAATTTTCCCCGTTTCAAAAAGCCATTTGAAGGTTCTGAACGGATAGGATTTTAGTTTTAGATTATTTGTAAAGACTTCCACATTTTTTCCGATCATCTTCTTAATTGTAAAGGAATATGTTTTAGGTTTGCCTCTATTTACCGGATAAATTACTATCAGATCCTTCTTTTTAATATCCTTGAATACCAAATCGTGACCGATGACTGGTTTACCCTGGTTCAATATAAACATGTCTTTGGAGTTTGGTGAAGTAACTTTGGTAATCTTCCCCTCTTCTCCATCATACTGACATACAAAATAAGTATCTTTTTCAAATCCGTATAAGTTTACCATAAATTCATAAAACTGTTCCTTTTTGGGAGCACCCACAATTTCCGATCTCTCTTCATCTTCGACAACGGTACGTGAAAAATACGGGTGCACAAAGCCTCCATACTTGTCGATGGGCATGTTGTGAATGAAGATTATCAAGCTGTATCTCTATTTTATAACTTTAACACGCTTCAACTCTCCGATTATATGTGCGATTTCGTTGTCGTATGCATTATTACCGGCCAGCTGAGAAGATACCAGGACTTTTAGACGATTAATTAAGCTATTCGGATTCTTATAGGGTACGTATTCAACCTTTCTGTTACTGTATTGCATAACCCCCTTTCCCAGTCTGCTCGTTGCGGTATGTGATCTCGGTCTGCCTGTAGGTAACTTTTGCGGATGGAAAAATGGTGAAGCAGCCATTCCTTCTTTTGTAAATTCCATTGCCAATATCGGTTTCACATATTCACTATATTTTTTTCCAACGTTGCCCTTTATCTGATGGTTTGGATTATAATCTTTACGATGTGCACTTGTTTTCTCCAAAATCTCCTGATAATCTTTCATAGACGCTATATCTTTCTTCACCGACGCCTTATGTGGTACTTTTTTGAAAATTAACTCGTACAGAGCGACAGTTCCTTTATAAGGAAAAGTGATACCATCGGGTGTTGTAATTAGGATTTGTTCACCATCCTTGCTGAAATCTAAATAAGAGTTCCCAAGTTTAAATTTTCCCGTATCATATTCTTCACCATCTATGTTTTTTTTTATATCCCGATATGGTCCATAATTGATATCGTTTTCCCCCTTTGCATCTAAATACCAATCATGAACGTACGCTTTAGCTCTTCCTCCATAATCACTTATAAAATCTTTGAAGACTGGGTGCTCTTCCATTTCTTGCCTTATAGCTTGCGGATCTATGCCTGAAAATTCATCATCATCGGAAGATGCTACCAAAGTTTGTTCTGGGGTGCTCTCTGTCACCGGATAGTCTTTAATAAAAGGTAATCTTTTTTGTGACGGTCGGGGTGTATCCTTATGCAATACTTTCTTTGGTGACACTCTTGGAGCGGGAGTAGAAGAAAAAGCTGGCTGACCTGCATTGGAACTTTCCACTAAACTGAGGGGTTCCGATTTTATGCTTTCTGGCTCCTTTTTTATATTTTTGAGTAATTCCTTGAGCGGATCGGATATCGGTTTGAATTTCCTTTGTAGAAACGTCTCTCCAGTGGTTATATCTTGTTGTAACTCTTCAAATTTGCGTTTAATCGCCTTGCGAGCGTTGATCAAATTCTGCACAACCTTTTTATCCATTGCGATGACTGAGACTGACAACATTTACAAATCTTACTTCTTTTATATGATTATGAAATTATGATATCCTTCCCGATATCTACCGTCATTCAAATCACGCTCCTTATCTATAGCCATGAAGCCATATGGTTTTTTCCAACAGTATGCGCATAGTTCTTTAAATTTTTCATAAGTCATATCCACGTTAACGTGTTCATCATAAACATGTTTGAGATTAGTGTGATCCATTCTGAATAGCATGATGAAATTAGCATTATCCCTAATAAGCTGTTTCGGTACGGCGGAATAAGTTTGGGAAAGGTAAAAACTGTCTATGTTCTTATGTCGACCGAAACAATAAAGTTCTCTGATTCGACTCTGTTTATCACAGACAATATCATCAAAAAGGAAGAAGGCGCCTACTTTTGCCTGAGATATCGGGCAAATATCTTCAGTAGAGTCATAAGTTATATAGGGAATGTTAAGACCCTCAAACACTTTCCCCAAAAATTGAAATTGCGGCTGGTGCAGAGACTTGGAAGCAACGTGCAGTTCAGTACACTTAAATCCGTTCACATGATATAAACCTGATAATATTGAGCTTGTCTTTCCACATCCCGATCTCCCTGCTACAACAGCAAGCTTACAGCCTCCCATAGGCTCACCATGTTTCTGTATGGTACTATATAATGTTCGATTGTCGTGGTTGGTTACAGGCACTTGTCGACTACACGTTTTAACTTTCATGATGAAATGCTGCAACACAGTTCTGCCGCTGCCTATATATATAAAGCCCGCTCCTGAAACTACAAAATGCGACGACAATCTTCAACGCCGCTCAGTTCGAGAGTGGGCATCAAAGCAAAAGGACGTGGTTTAGTAAACACGCTTATAAACAAGCTACCGTTTGAATTGCATTTGCCATCATATAATTTCTGCGGTCCAGGAACACGTTTAGAGAAGAGACTTGCTAGGGGTGATCAAGGTGTCAATAAGTTAGACGAAGCTTGTAGAAAGCACGATATAGCTTACTCACAATTCAAGGATATTGAGAGTCGACATTCAGCAGACAAAGAACTACAAAAAGCGGCATTGGAACGACTCAAAGCGAGGGACTCCAACTGGAAAGAAAAACTAGCTTCTCTGGCGGTTGCTGGAATAATGAAGGGTAAAACCACTCTGGGAATGGGTGGAGGAAGAAAACGTAGAAAACGAAGAAAGGGTAAAAGTCGTATTGGCATGGGCACACGTAGGCGGATGGGTGTCAGGAGACGACGCAGAATAATACAAACACCTACTTTAGGTGGATTCGTATTTACGGTTCCTCTCTTGCTCAGTGCGCTGGGAGCTCTTGGTGGTTTGGCAGGAGGGGCTTCGGCCATAGCTAAAACTGTACAGGATAAGAAGCATGCAGACACAACTCTCGAAGAGACTAAACGTCACAACAAAGCGATGGAACAACTTACTTCCGGTAAAGGTATATATTTACCGTTCAGAAAGAAAATTAGTGGTAGAGGTCTCTATTTGCGACCATATAAAAAAGGTTTGGGACTCTATTTGCGTCCCTACTCAAAAAACTCCCGATAAAGTTACCTCGCCGTGCCCTCTCCGACATTGACATTCTTAAATTTGTTCACAAATTAAAAATTCCAAACTTCAGAGGTATTTTTATGAGAGATAATTTACCCTTGAAAATTAATCGTAAAGAAAGTGGTATAATTAATTTGGATGACGAAGTTGGCAGAGGTACTCATTGGACAGCCTATATCAAATGTAATAGTGAGGTTAAATATTTCGATAGTATAGGTGATCTAAAACCTCCCCTTGAGTTAGTTCGATATTTTTACAGCGACGGTAACAAGAAATATATTCAATATAATCAAGACAGATATCAATCCCTGAATTCATATAACTGTGGACATTTATGTCTAAGGTTTTTATATAGCAACGCAAACACTCTTTTCCGTCAGTGTTGATCCATCTCGCAATCAAGATGTCCAACGTTTTCACGTTTACGGGAAAAAGTTCAGTTTTAAGCTCTGACTTCAACCCTCCCATAGTGCTTGATGATGATGTAAACTATGTGATGGGTCTGACCTTTTTTCAAACATTCAACTCCGTTCCTAATATCATCGAAGGTGTTAACAGTGACTTTTATTATGGTACAAAGAAAATTCGTCTTCCGACGGGGGCATATGAACTAGAATCCATTAGAGCCCACCTTTTAGAAAAAATGAAACCACAGGAAGATAACATTATCCTGAGAGCAGATCCCAGTACACTGAAATGCTACATAAAATGTACCAAGCCTATCGATTTTACAAAACCCAACACCATACGTGACATCCTGGGATTTAAAAGCAAAAAAATACCGGCAGGCATAACGGAAAGATCGGATTCGATAGTAAACATCACTAATGTGAATGCTATTTTCATCGATTGTAATATCACATTAGGAACATACGATAATGGAAAGATGAGTCACTACATACACCACTTCTTCCCTGAATCTGCACCCGGCTGGAAAATAATTGAATGTCCGGATAATGTTATTTACCTACCAATTAATACCAAAACTATAACAAACATAACACTAAAAATAGTAGATCAAGATGGGAAACTGATCGATTTTCGCGATGAAACGATTACCATTGGTCTCCATTTGAAAGCCGTCTAAACCTATAAAACGTCAGTCACCACTAGATGATAGTTAATGCACGTTCAACCTCGTTCAGAGAAGGATGGTAACATTATTCCAATCGAGAATTGGAAAAGGTACTGCGAAAGTTGGAAACAAGACCATCTCGAAAAAACCAGTTAGTCGTAAGAAAGGCGGCAAGCGGATAACAACGGAAAACAAAAAGTTTCTTAGAGCATTAGGATTTAAACTTTTAAAATGAACGGCATATTTGACGTAACTGAAAAACCTCTGTTTGATAACAGCATCGTCGATTTACAGTTTCATACTCACCAATCGAATACCTCAACATTTAATTACAATGATGAAATGAGAATTGCCGTGGAAGGTGATCGACTGACACTTCCTTCTCTCAGTCACATATACATTGAAGGACGTGTGGTTAAAGAAGATGGAACTCCCTCTAAGACAGTGAAATTTATTAACAACGGATTGGCTCACCTGTTCAGTGAAATCAGATATGAAATTAATGGAATTCCCATAGATACAACCACTAAAGTCGGAATAACATCTTTCATCAAGGGATTGCTTTCCTTTACACCGTCTCAAATGAATAGGCTTCAAAATGCTGGATGGTACGCTCCGGATCAAACTAAACCTCTTCCTCGCAATGAAGACGGAAGCTTCAACGCTTGTATTCCATTGTCTACACTGCTAGGTTTTGCAGAAGATTATAAAAAGGCTATTCTTAACATCCGCCAGGAATTGGTACTCATAAGGAGTAACACGGACAATAATTGTTTATTTAATACCGATGACGGTATTAAAGCTGATAAGAGTAATAAGATTTTTATAGATAAGCTTTACTGGAGAATCCCTCATGTCGTGGGAAATCTAAAGAAGGAGCTAGCTGTAGCAAAGTATATGGATAGAAATGTAGACACTCCAGTTAAATTTAGAAGTTGGGAACTCCACACTTTGACCGGACTACCCCAAACAAAGAATCATTCCTGGAACATTAAGTCTGTCAGAAAATCTCAATCCCCCTCGTACGTTATACTAGCCTTCCAGAGAAATCGCGAAGATAAGTTAGATAAATACAATCACAACTTCGATCATTGTAATATTAACAACATTAGAGTTTATCTTAACAGCATAAAGTATCCCTATGATAATTTAAATCTTGATTTTACCAAATACCAAATTTCAACGTTATATGAAATGTATGCAGACTTTCAACATAGTTACTACGACATAGAACCTGAACCTTACCTTAGTCTTGAAAAGTTTAAAGAAGATTGCCCCATTATGGTTATAGACACTTCCAAGCAGCCAGAGAACATAGCCTATCAAACACAGTCCATAAATGTTAGAGTGGAATTCGATACCAATTCCAACATAGCAGAAAATACAATCGTTTACTGTCTACTCTTATATGAACGTGAGTTTGCATACAATGCATTAACCAAGTACGTTAAGCAGCTGTAAGCCTCG
>Ga0208996_1000005_pt1 | contig 14921 bp, 7 predicted proteins | sample MedBloCAOM2_O3_FD_187846 | JGI IMG/M metagenome (GOLD analysis project Ga0208996, IMG submission 187846) | Forest soil microbial communities from El Dorado National Forest, California, USA - Mediterranean Blodgett CA OM2_O3 (SPAdes) (version 2) | ecosystem: Environmental > Terrestrial > Soil >...
TCAGTCCCCGATTTTACCGTTTACCTTCGATTGTGAACAAAAGAAGGGTCCCGGATTTTCCCGTACCAGCATCCCCACCGCACACATCCCGACATTTACGGTTACATTTCAGTTCATCCAGCAATATTTCATCCATGAGGGTTCGGCTCGCGTATCCTTCAGTTTTACCCCTGAATACCGGGCTCTTGCGTTCCAAAAGGTTCGCGATCACCCGTGTTTCCTCAGATCGTCCGTACCCGTGAGGGTCCGTATTCCCCGATTCCACTGGCAAATCCTCTACCCTAGGGGCTTTGGATCGACCATATCCCTGGTTTGGCCCGGGTACTGGGGTCTAGGGTCCCAGCGCTATCCCGTTTTTTCTCGGATGCCCCCTATCCCATAAGGGTTCGGGTTCTCCGATTCAGACCGGCAATCATAACCCGTGAGGGCTCGGATCGCATATCATTCCGTTTTACCCATGCATACCGGGTTCATGCGTTCCCGAAGGTTCGCTATCACCCGTGTTTCCTCGGATCATCCGTACCCGTGAGGGTCCGTATTCCCCGATTCCACTGGCAAATCCTCTACCCCAAGGGGCTTCAAATCTACCATATCCCTGGGTTGGGCCTGGGTACTGGGGTCCAAGGATCCCAGCTCTATCCCATTTTCCTCGGGTCATCCGCTCCCCGAAGGGTTAGGGTTCTCCGATTCAGCCTGGCAAGCGTCACCCGTGAGGGTTCCGGATCGCCATTCGTACATCATTGCCCCGTACCGTACTATCGCAGGAACCTTACGGTTCCTACCCAAGTTTAAAGTCCCGTATGGGACTGTCGCTCTCGGGGGGTTGACTACTCCCCCTGAAAACCCCGGAACCTTACGACTCCTACCCAAGTTTCAAGTCCCGGGTGGGACTGTCGCTCTCGTGAGGGAACAAGTCCCCCCCCGAAAACCCGGGGCCCGAAGGTCCCTATTCAAGTTTAGGGTCCCGAATGGGACACAAAGTTAAGCAGGAGCACTCCCTCAATGTCTCGCAATGCTGTTAAGCGAGCTCGACCACTAACAGGATCTCTGCCGTTGGCGATCGTATGTCACGCTTTGGTGTCCTGGCCTAGAAACAGGGGATATGGGCAGCTTCCTCAACGAGAAAACTGTTCTGCTTTCACACGCCCGGGTAAACCCGGGTTATTACTTGCCCCGGAAATTGGTTGACACCCCTGCATCCATGGCGGCCTAGGTTAATACGCGCAGACTGTTTTTTAGGCAGCTGCTCTAAACGAACCTCGTTTCAAGCACGGCTTCGGGCTTAGATGCTTCCAGCCTTCATCCAACGCGCGTAGCTCTAGCGCTTTGCCCTTTCGAGCAGCGCTTCCACCAGTGGCGCGAACCACCGGTTCCTCTCGTACTGAGGTGGTCTACTCTTACGACGTTTCGTCGGATCGCACGCGATCCCCCTAGTTGTCAAGTAGGAGGGTAAAACTAACCTGTCTCACGACGGTCTAACCTTTCTACCATTCTGAACTTCCCGGAGTTTTCCGGGATTCTGAGGCCATCCCTGGCACTCATACTAACCGGAGCTCCAGTACTAATCAAAACCCATATCCCTAGGCGTCCCCACCCCTTGCCGCCCATAGGGCAACTCGGGTATGCATTGGTTGGCTTAATAGATAATGGACCCAGTTTCCCGGGGGAGTGGACTGTATATTCCGCTTGCGCGGCACGCCTTACAGTCTCTGGACCTTCCTCTTCCCAGCCTTCAGAGTCAATGTCTCGGCTGGGGTCAGAGGCTTGGCTGCGGATTACCCAATCTTACTGGATTATTACCCGACACTGGGAGGTGTCTCTACCGATGTCTTTCAACAGTCGGCCTGGTACCAGAAGCTTTAAGGGCGTTCCCGAACAGTTTGACGTACTCTCTTGCACTGAGTTGAGCCAGTATTCCCTCGCCCCGACCAACCCCCGTGAAAGGGCCTCAGCAGGCGATACTGACTATTGGGCAAACCAATGGACACCCAGCTCACGTTCCCTTAAGAGGGTGAACAATCCAACACTTACTGAATTCTGCTTTAGTATGATAGGAAGAGCCGACATCGACTTGTATACCGGATTCCCCGGACCATTTCTAGCCCGGATCATTACCCTCACCCTTGCTTAAGGGGTGACTCCCTTGCGGGGGGAATAGACTGTACCTTAAGCCCATATCCCGGTAAAAGGACTGAACCCACGCCTTACCAGTCGTTGAGAGCCCCGGGTCTTTCAGTAGAACACTTCAGAACCCCCAGGTGCCCTGCGGATTGCCTCCTCTGCACGGGTTATTACCATTGGGTACGGCCATTAACCGTGTTCCCCCGAAAGCTATTTAGGCTTAAGGGGTGGTACCGTCGAGTTTTAACTACACCTTCAGAGTCAATGTCTCAGTGTAGGTAGGTTTCCCGCAACCAGGTCGTGTTGCCTACCCGTTCCCAGGTGCCGGTCAGGTCATCATTTTAACCTATTTGGCCCTTTGGAGTAGACTAGGGGATAGCACGCTTTTAACGTCCCCTGTTGAACCCTCATGTCGAAGGATCAAAAAGCCACGTCGCTATGAACGCTTGGCGGCCACAAGCCAGTTCCCAATACCACGAAAGCTAATCCCGGTTTTTCCAGTATCCTTTCGTGCTCGTGATGTCCAGAGTGAAAATTCCCCGGACCGAGCCCTACTCAAACAGATACGTTTCCAACCCGAGACGCCCCGCCCCGAACCTAACCCTGCAGTAGTGGGTTCCCTGAAATCTCGGTTACCCTGTGATGGGAACTCTGAAATCAGGGTTTGGTGGTCCGGGCACCCTTGCGGGTGGGAGTAGACTGTTCCTTAGGCACCGAAAGACCACATCAGTCCCCGGTTTCCCGGGAACCTTATGATCCGCTGCACCCACACCTTACCAGTCGTTGAGACGCTCAGTCACCATTACCATAGGGCAGATGCTCGGGATGGTTCTCATCCGCACTGTTAGCCCCTTGGGTAGACCTTGTCGCCTGCTAGTTGACCCCAACAACGGATTATAACCCGTAGCCACCGGCCTCGTAAGAGGGAGATGACCACTCCACGCCCCGGTTTCCCCGGAGAACGCTTGGTACCGCTGCTGTTTGGGATGGGTTTTTCCAGCATCCAGGTGTGTCGCCGGCCGGAGGCAACCTGCGCCTCGCCCCCGGCTGACTGTGGCTCGACTCCCGAAACAGTCCGGGGGGTCCGAGGATCCTCGTTACATCACGAAATGAAGGAAAGTTGGGGATAGGCGGTGTCCGGGGATAATCCGAACTGTTGCTTCAACCCCATCGTCTCGACTTGCCGTAGCGGTGATCCGGGTAAAAGCCGGTTCTGTTGCTCGTGCACGAAGAAACCCCTCAAAACGATCCGAAACCAGAACCCCGAGGATCTCGTTACGTCAGGAAACTAAGGAAAGTTGGGGATAGGCGGTGTCCGGGGATAATCCGAACTATTGCTTCAACCCCATCGTCTCGACTTGCCGTGGCGGTGATCCGGGTAAAAGCCGGTTCTGTGCTCGTGCATGAAAAGACCCCTAATTGCCGTCTGAAATTTAAGATCCCAGGTCTCTCGTTAGTCCGGGAAAACAGGGAAAGTTAGAGATAGGCGGTGTCCGGGGATAATCCGAACTGGTGCTTCACTCTATCGCCCCAACCTGCCGTAGCGGTGAACCGGGTAAAAGCCGGCTCTGTTGCTCGTGCATGATGGGACCCCTCTTCTCCTTTCGAAACTAAAGATCCGAAGATTCTCGGTTACTGCTTAGAAAGTTGGCGAGTACTAGCCGATCGGTTCAGGGTCTTCGGAAGTTATCTAGAAACTCCGGTACTAGCCCAAAACTTCACGGTTTTCCAAGCCGGCCGCGCGGAACCCAGGTCTGGACGCCCTCAGATAATCCCGAAGGAAAACCATACTAGCGAACAAACCGCGAGGAGATGACGGGAAATCCTAGGAACTTACTGCAGCGCTCCCAAAATCCTCCACCACCCCCCCGGAAAGCTACCTTTGATCAATCCCTGTGGTAACTTTTCTCTCACCTCAAGCATGGGCTGGCACCCGATGCTAAGGATCGTTAAGCCTCAATTTCTTGCTTCACATTACTACTGAAAATGCGAGTTAAGCCCACTTTTGCCTTTATGCTCTACGAGACGTTTCTGTCGTCTCTGAGTGGACCTTAGGAGACTGCCGTTGCCGTGTAGCAGTTTTCCGCCCCAGCCAAACTCCCCAACACAGATAGTTTGCTACACGGCTTACGTACCCGATTCGCCAGATAGAGGGCAGCCCAACCATCCCTGGTTCCCCCGGAGACAACGCGCACCGAACCCGGAAGCCCAGTTTGCGGCCCTAGAGTACTATCCCAGAGGAGCCAAGCCACCATATCCAACTAGGAAAGCGCTAGAATATGACCTTACCGGATCGCCACCCTTTCGGATGGCGGGCCCGGGGGCCGTTCGTTCGTTACAGCATTAGCAAAGCGATGTCGAAAGTGGTGGTATTTCAAGGTCGGGCTGTGCCCTCCCACCTATGCTACACCTTTAGAATCACCTCGCGTCTGTGCCTAGAGTCAAGCTCAACCATACGGATGCTTTTATTTAAAAAAGTCACCTTTTACCGACCTCCCCCGGCCCATTTCCTGACCAGGTTCTGCTGCAAGGAGCGTCCAGGGCCGTCGCCCCTTCCACCAGATAGTTGCAACGCAGTCTTGCCTAGATTTGGGGTACAAGCCCTCCTCTAGGGAACACACTTGACCGAAGCCTCATGTGGGATTAGCACGTTCCTTAAGCCAGCCCCGCCCCTTGCGGGGAGGGACCAACTGACACCTTACCGCGCGTTACGACGGTCCTTGCTACGGGACTCGCCACGAGATTGTCTGAGGGCGGATCCTCCCGAATCCCAACTCAGATTTCCCTCGTTCCAGGTTGTCTCGCCAACGGACTACTTGTACTTTCAGATACCCCTTGCATATCGGGGCACCCTACTTGTCCGTTTGACTAGAAGGTAACACAGGCGTAGTTCAGGGATTCCCTGGCCCTCCCGGGACCGAGTACTAACCATCGCAGACCTGCCTCCTGTTGACCCCATTGAGTTTAGGGTCTTCTTTCCCCGCTAATTGTGCCAAGCCCGTTCCCTTGGCTGTGGTTTCGCTAGATAGTAGGTAGGGACAGTGGGAATCTCATTAATCCATTCATGCGCGTCACAAATTAACGTCTGGTGGCGAACCCCTACCGAGCATCCGAAGCCCCTGGCCAATGCTTAGACAGAGCACCCCAATCCCGGAAAACCCGGGACCGTGATGATACCTTACAGGCCACTCGCTTACAACTCTTCGGGATCCTGGCGACGGACTACTACTCCTCCGGGTTTCCCCGTTACACCTTTTAGTCTCTGAACCTCCCTCATCCCGGGTTTCCCCGGCACTTTGGGTTGGCTGCCCATCGAAGCTCTAGGAGCCCTCCGGGCAATTTGGTGCGGCTTTTCCCCTGAATGTATGGACCAACGGTGACAGGTCATGACCCCATCGTTGCTGGCAAGAACATCCCGAGTACTGGGCTGGATCACCTCCACCGATCCAAAGTTTACCGAAAAACTCGGTACCTTCTTCACAGCTTCGGTTTTGTGAACACGCTGCTTCCGGTCCTGGGGTGACAAGTCCCAGGACTTTTTTTGGCGGCCCAGATCCCTTAATTTCAGGGTACCTGCTTTATGATCGTGGCTTCCAGGTCCCGGAATTTCCGGTACCTTGTTTGGTTACCCAGGTCCCGGGTTTCCCCGTTACCCTCTTGCGACCATGGCTACCATTTGCCGACCAGCCCCGGGGTGACAAGCCCCGGGACTTTTTGTAATGATCGTGGCTTCCAGGTCCCAGAATTTCTGGTACCTTGTTGGTTACCCAGGTACCGGGTTTCCCCGTTACCCTTTTTGCGACCATGTGCCGAGCAGCCCCGGGGTGACTAGTCCCGGGAGCTGTTTGTTGATCGTGGCTTCCAGGTCCCGGAATTTCCGGTACCTTGTTTGGTTACCCAGGTCCCGGGTTTCCCCGTTACCCTTTTTGCGATCAGCCGACCAGGTCCCGGGTTTCCCCGGAACCTTTTTATGTATGATGACGAGGCATTTGGCTACCTTCTTACTACCACAACCAGACCTTCATTTCCCAGGGATATGTGGACTTCCCCCTGAGATAGATCCCCCAGTAGCCTCGGGTGTCAGCCCTCATCTACCGAGCATACTTCGCCCCGAGGGCTCGTATGGGAATAGTACGTTCCTTAGGCCAGATCCCGGGAAATCCCGGTACCTGACCCACCCCTTTCCGCACGTTACTGCGGGCAGTCGTTAATTGCCTCGCATCGAGATTAACCCGTCACCTGAACCTGGGACATACTTAGCTGAATATCCCAGGCCCATCGGGGCCTCCCTCGAACCAGGTGGTGTTGCACTCCAGCTAGCACTCCAACCCCCCCCTCCCGAGGGGGGTCCCGGTGCTCCGAGACCTGACATAGGGGGAACTTCCCCCATCTCGGACGCTAGATGTACTAGGAGGTATCAAGCACCCTGCTAAGGCACTCCCCCTGTTTCTCTCAAGGTGTTTCTCAAGAGAGTCATAGTTACTCCCGCCGTTTACCCGAGCTTGGTTGGATTTCGCCATTTTAACATCCAGAGCACTGGGCAGAAATCACGATTCGTTTACACGCTTTGGCACCAACAAATCGCTATGTTTTAATTATACAGTTGGATTCCCCTTGCCTTTATAAGTTCCACGTTAGTCGTTAGTGGCCCCCCGGTTTTCAAGCCACTGGCCGTGAAGCCAGCAACCCGATCCAGTTTTCAGCCCTGATAGCCAGTCAACCGGCTCGGCACAGTGAAGCACCTTACCAGCATCCCAACCACCCGAGCTTTACCCGGCCCAGAAGACCCGACCTGTAGAGCCAATCCTTATCCCGAAGTTACGAATCCGGCTTGCCGAATTCCCTTACGCTACTTTGTTCTATGCGCCAGAGACTGCTCATCTTGGAGACCTGATGCGGATTAGGTACGGTCAGACCGAAGCGCAACGCATTTCACCCAGCCACCGGCTTTTCTAGGGCAGCGGAAGGAGACAGCGAACACACCGAAATTCGGCATGCTCTTTGAATGCAGGATGCCTGGTTCTCTGCGCAATGCAAGCTAACCAGGGCACTAGCACCCGTAACAAGGAGGGATAATCCCTCTCGCTGGTCCCAGCTACGTCACCGGCTTCGGATATTGCATTAAGGTCGCCCACTGCTCAACGGTCTGGTGCAGGAATCTTAACCTGCTTCTCTTTCGTGTCTAGTACGACATCCACCCGGGTTGCCCCGAGCAGAAAAGTACCGAGTCAACCGAGGTTTCCCCTGACACTTAGATTCCGACTAACCCCCAATCAACTGCTGTTGTTGAGGAACCCTCCTCCACTACGGCCTTCAGAGTGTTGCATATGAATACTTGCTACTACTACCAAGATCTGCTGCCCCGGTCGGTCCGGGAGCTGTCACCAGCTCCTTTCAACCCGGCCGGGGTATCCGCCCTACTCGTTTACTCCATGATAGCGCAGGATACCTGCTTGCACGCTTTATCAGGGGACTCGGTCTGGTATGGCTACACCGGTTTAACCTCGTCCATTTTCAGGGCTACCTCATTCGGCTGGTGAGCTGTTACGCACTCCTTAGCAGATGCCGGCTTCCATGGCCACTGCCCAGCTGTCGTCATGAGGCAACACCTTTTAAGTGGTGAGTGCCGATGCTTTCGAGAGCCTAACCAAACATAAGTTTGAACCCTTTTTGCCATCCTTGCTTACCAACGTGGCCCACTAAAGGAACCATGATACGACCCGGTACCGCAGTTAAGACGATCCCGGGCCTTTAGAGCATTAAAAGTTTGAGAATGAGCTGAGGGCTAATAGCCCCCAGGACTCCTAATCATTGTCTTTACCGCCCTATACTCCGCCTTCCTTTGCTATCCTGAGGGAAACTTCGGTGGAAACCAGCTACTAAACGACTCGATTGGTCTTTCGCCCCTATACTCAAGTTTGACAAACGATTTGCACGTCAGTACTGCGACGGCCTTCCACCAAGATTTCTCCTGGCTTCGGCCTACTCAAGCATAGCTCGTCGTTTTTCGGGACCTAACATGACATGCTCAAACTCCAGTGCCGGGCCGAGGCCCAACCTAGGAGAGCAGTGCGGGAACCGTGAGGCTCCTTGGTGCTTTTTGCCTGAGCTACGCCGACCAGCATGAATGCTGGCTGACTTGCATGTACGTTAGACTCCTTGGTCCGTGTTTCAAGACGGGTCGGAAACCTAGCACTTCACACCTACAATCCGGGGATAGGCCGAAGCTTCTCCCCTGATCGCAAGCCTAGACGGTGAAGCCCCATGGGTACGCCTGGAAGGGACCCGGGCAAATATGCCTAGGATTCCCCGGTCCAGGTTTCGCCAACGAAGCCTCCCCGCAGCTGTGACTTACTCAGCACCGTGTGGCAGGGAGTTAACCCTACCGATGCCTTTCAACTGGCCGGGATGTCCGGTTCACATTAGACGGATTTCATGCTCTTTTAGCTCCTCAGACGAGGTGCTTTTCAGCTTTCCCTTACGGTACTTGTTTGCTATCGGTTACCACGCTTTCATATTTAGCCTTGGATGGCCAGCACCACCCATATTCAGCTAGCACTTTCAAGCTAACCTACTCGCGGGTCCCCCCCTTGCCAATCGAACCTACCAGGTCGCGTATAACGCCCTGTGCCCCGGGATCTCAGCCCGTGTGCTGTAAGCCGTCATGTCTCGGAAAGAACCCTTAGACTACAGGTCCCCAAGCCTCTAGGAAGCCGTGGGGATTCGGTCTCGGGCTAATCCCTGTTCGCTCGCAGCTACTAGGGGAATCTCTATTGATTTCTTTTCCTCCGCTGACTTATATGCTTAAATTTAGCGGGTGAACACCCTGGCCTGCCGCCCTGTATTGTATAGATAGAGGGAGAACCCCCGGGCACTTTCGTGCCAGGAATTTACCATATCCTCTTTCGCAGCTGTATCCCCGTAGGACCTACAGGATATCCCCGCCGGCATCCAACCCCTCTCCCGGAGAATGGTTTCACGAAGTCGAGGCCGAAGCCCACATTCTCGCTATCCACTCCCCTTGTTCCAAAAATCAGCGGAACCCCCGAAAGGGTAAGAACGGACTGAAGATTCAGATAAGGCTGTTTGAATTAACACCAACGGGAAATCTCCCTTAGTCGTTCCGAAGAACTGCAAAAGGCATCCGGGACTTGGGGTTTTTGAGGCCCGTTCCCTGTATTTAACCGAGGTTAGTCGTGACAGATTCGACCCCATAGGGGTTTCTTCCGCCTGACGGCCAAGGCACTGCGAAACCAGCAAAACCAGCCCGGTTTCCCATCCTTTCGGACGGGATCCCACCCTCTCGGATGGGCCCAGGTTATACCGATCAATCCCATACGGGAAATCCGGGTTTAAGTTATGATGGAACGATATCTGCAAAAGGCAAGGCAAACCAAGGGGGCTAGTGCCGTGAGGCAAAGCCGCATCTATGTTCGAGGTGACGTTGATCACAGAGAGTGCGAATCACAAGTGTTATCGCGTTTCACTGCGCTCTTCATCGAAGCGGGTACCAAGCAATCCATCGCCTAACGGTGTCGAAATGGGTGTCCAACGATCTGGAAAGGGAGATTCCCGGGTCTCGGGATTCTATTACCAAAAAGCCGAACGATTTGTGACGGGTCTCGAAGGTGGATTACACTCCGAGAGAGACCGCCCGCAGAACATCTCTATTTTTCACGAGGATACGGGAAATTCCCGTTTAGGCTCAGTTATTTTTCGAGACGCTCACCCGCAGGTTCACCAGTACGGGAAAAGTTACTTTGATATCAAGGGGCGATGAGGACCCGAGAAATCTCCGTCACTGCCTTTGATCTATGGAGAATTCCCCAAAAAGATCGCGGGACTTGAGTTTATACTCTAGAAACAGGGGTAACCCGGGATCAAACCGAGAAATCTGTTGGGAGAGTGCCAGGTACTTGGGGGTCGAGGCCGTTCGCTGGGCAATTTACGGGTTAGGGGTCCAAAGCCTATCCCGGTTGTCCAACCATCTGGATACGGAGATTCCCGGGCAAGGGGACTCTATTACCAAGTGGCTGAACGGGTTGTAACGGGTTGGTTATACTCCGAGAAGTACCGTCACGAACATCTCTCTTTTTTCACGAGGATACGGGAAAATCCCGTTTAGGCTCGATCATTTTTTTGAGACGCCCTTAAAGCTGCTCCGATTATCAAGGGTTGGTTGGACCCTAGAAATTCTCGGCAACTGCCTTTGATCAGTCAGGGTACCCCCCGAAAGTTCACGGGACTTCAGTTTTTACTCTAGGAACAGGATAACCCGGTACCACCCAGGAAATCTGTTAGGAGAGTGCCAGATACTTGGGGGTTGTAAGTCCCCGTTCACTGGGCCATTTGCTGATCCTTCCATTCCGTTCCCGCGCAGCTTCGAGTCCGCTTCCGTCGTACTTGCTATTTTAATGATCCAAACGCAGGTTCACCTACGATTACCTTGTTACGACTTCTGCTTCCTCTAGACCGTGCGGTAATTAGAACTTCAGTCACAGTTACTGCCTACCCGAAGGCAGGCAGGGGGCCACATCCTCTGAACTCGTAACCGCAAAACCCAATCGGTAGCAGCGACGGGCGGTGTGTACAACGGGATTTACCGCTTCCGACTGGTGTTTTGCTTTTTTCGCATCCGTATCCCTAGGGGTTTGGAAAAAGACTCGTGATGACCCGAGATTTCCCGTACCCCTTTTTGCCTACCTTGCCGATCATGCCCCTCCAAACTCCTTATACCTACGCTAGCTTACGTTCGGGGAATTTAGAGACCCCCGTGTCTGGTCGACCACATCTTAAGCAGATCCAACCCCGGCCTTGCAGGGACCGTGACTGAAAACCACCCACTAACGTTTGGTCTGGGAGCTGCACCCTGGTCCCTCTCGGAACTTTGACGGGCTTGGCTGCAGGTTGCCCCTGTTGCCCTGGCTTTGTTACCGTACCCCCGGGTGTTATCCGGAGCCACCACCCCTCTTTTCAAAAGGGCAGCTTGGTATCCAGGGCTTTTTAAGGGATCCCCGCTACTTGGTTAGTGTCGCCCGTTAATCCCTGTCGATTCAGGGAGGTCTACCGCAGCCCCCACCCGTACTCCCGTACAGGCATCGGACTTTGGTATTCGGACTAGGATCCAGTTGACCTGGCTCCTTTTTGCCCCTTAGAATCAGAAGACTCCCGACTTTTCCCGTTACCTCAGGTATGACATGCAGGATCAAACCCATGGTTACCGTACTAAATCAGCCCGGCTTTTCCCGGATCCTCAGGTCCTGATCTGCATCTCAGGTCCCTTGGTTCCAGTACTAAGCCAGTGCCCGGTATTTCCCGGGACCCACCACCCCTTTGCTTGCAAGGCCAGGGCAACAGATCCCGGTATTTCCCGGTCGAGCGATCCAAACCGCCAGGGCAGGGACGCATTCGTCGCAGGTTAATGACCTACGACTACTAAAAATTCCTCGTTTGAGACCAATAATTGCAATAGTCTGTCCCAGTCAAGGCAGGGATTAAGGGTTACCGGAGCCTTTAGGCCCCGGATACGCCCTTTTAGGCACTGTGTATACATGCCATTGTAACGCGCGTGCGGCCCAGAACATCTAAGGGCATGACTGACCTGTTATTAACCCATTTCAAGAACCTTATCGGCTCTGATACGTCTAAGAAGTACATCTTAAGCAACTGCTAGCAAGCCCGCAAGCGGGCAAGCCGGGCTGTCGCCCCTATTAGGAACGGAGGGGTCTCGCTCGTTATCGGAATAGACCAGACAAATCAATCCACGAACTAAGAACGACCATGCACCACCACTTACATCATTGAGAAAAGTCTTTCAGCTTGTCTTTCATACGTGTATCCGGACCTGGTGAGTTTTCCCGTGTTGAGTCAAATTACCTTTATACCGCACTCCCCGGGCCATTTCTGACCCGGATCTTAATGCCCTAGGACCTTTACTGGTTGAGAGCTCCAGTCCTAAGCACCCTTACGGGGGGAGTAGCACGTCCCTTAAGATAACCCTATGCCGCAAAACACAGGGCTACCCGACACCTTACCGCGCGTTACGACGGCCAGACAGCAGTTACCCGCTGAAGGCTCGCCACGGGATTGTCCGTTTATAGGATTCCCCCGTACCAGGTTGTCTCGCCGCCCCTCACTCAACCCTGTTATGAGGGGGTCGACTAGCATCACGTAAGCTTTGTATCCCCACTTTTCCCGGCACTATGCTACACCCGGCTTTTGCTCGGTACTTGCCTCACTATGCCTATGCTACACCCCGCTTTTGCTCGGTACTATGCTACACCCGGCTTTTGCTCGGTACTTTGCTTACGGTACACTTTTGCGACCTAGCTATTAAGCCGCAGGTTCCACTCTTTGTGTGCCCTTCCGTCAATTCCTTTAAGTTTCAGCCTTGCGACCATACTCCCCCCAGAACTCAAAGACTGTAATTTCTCTAAGATCCAGGAAGAGTCGAGATGGACAGTATCCTATCTCTGGTCAGTATCATTTATAGTTAAGACTACGACGGTATCTGATCGTCTTCGAACCCTTAACTTTCGCTCTTGATCAACGGGAATGCCCTTGATGACTGCTTTCGCCTTTGGTCGACTTGCTAGGGTCAACGTATTTCACCACTCGCCCAGCAATTCGGTCACCCTCGAACACCCCTTTTGCTTCTACCGACCCAGAGCCTGCAAGAAGCCCCAAGCCAGTTATGCTTATGCCATGCTGCGCCGTGCAAGATCGTTGTGACCTTTCTTGATCGAGCCGGTTTAGTCATGGTAAGTGGCACCCCAAGCCGAACCCGGCAAGCCGGGCTCTGTGAATCGTGAGATACAGCCTGGGGCACGCTTGACCACCGTCCTCCTTCGTTAGTCCCCCGGAGCGCCTTGACGGCAGCAGCCAGGTTCCCGTCTTAGGTTTCTGATGGTCTTAAGCCGACTACGAGCGTTTTAACCGCAACAACTTTAACGTATGCTATTAGAGCTGGAATTACCGTATTCTTTATTACCTACTGCCCCCCCCCTGCCCATCATCCCCCTCACCCTAGGGCAAGGAAGAACAAGACAAGAGAGTGACAGCCCACTGGCTCTGGGGTTGCGTTTACCCCTCTTCCAGCAGCCCGCTTTCACGGGAGACGGACTATACCTTATGCGAAGGATACTAAGAAGACAGTCCTCCCCATCCCTCCCGGGATTAGAAGTTCCATCCTCAGTTCACCCTCGCCCATCGCCATCTAGTCTCTGAACTGCATCCATATGGCTGGCAGATCCCTAATGGAACCCACCTGCTGCTCCCATTACCTGCAGTCCATGTCGACCACCATTTCGGTCATTCTGAACTGCTGGGGAACTGCAAGGAATGGCTGTTAAAGGCCACTCCTTTGCCACACTACGGACTTGGCTGCGGATTACCCATTTGGTTAGGATATGGAGGTACTTGTTACCTGTTGTGCATCAGGTTTCCCCCCAAATCACCAATCCTTCTCGTTTTTACCATACCCGAGGTCATTACCCTGGCCTGGTGTGCACGACTCCCCCACTCAAAGAGGTATTAACGCCTGCATTTTTTCCGTCTTTCGACGCACCATTGGTAGAGAAGGCTTTAGGGACTCCCCGCAATTTGACGATGTTGCCGGACACTCCTCACGCTTTAAGAAGGCCGACTAGCATGGGTTTTTGCCCACACTTTCCCCACGGATCCAGCTTATGTTTTCGCGGGTGCTGGCACCAGACTTGTCCTCTAATTGTTACTCGAGAGACTGTTTAGAACAGACCCATTTGAATTGGCCACCTAAAAGGCAACCATTCATATGTCCCCTAACGCCCTCGGGCATTGCCCAAGGGGAACGTTGCGCGCCTGCTGCCTTCCTTAGAAGTATGAGCAATCTCTCAGGCCCACTCTCCAGGATCGAACCCTAATCCTCTGTACCCGTTGTAACCATGGCATGTCCGTTACGCTGCCATCTAGTTGATAGGTCAGAAGCACATCGCAAGAGCCGCTCAGAACCAACGCACCCGAGGGTTTGTCGGAACTGTCTTTGTCGCGGTCAGAGCGTGCACCCCTTCCTGGATCCGTCTTGCAAATAGATACACGCCCGCCAGCCTTCCAGTTTCCCGGTTAGCTAGGGACTACAGTCTCGTATTAGCCTCAGAATTACCAGGGTTATCCGTATCACCCGCAGCCCACCTAATGAAAGGCAGACCACGGGTTTGCTTGCTTTGGTTTACAACTGGTTTGCGGAGCCGTTCGCAGATTCAGAGAGAATTGCTTCCTCGTATTCGAAGGCATGCATGGCTTAGTCTTTAGGAGAAGCATACACTACTGGCAGGATCAACCAGGTATCCGGAACTTTAAGGTCCCAGTAGTTTCGCACGTCAAGCTGGCGCCGGAGGATCAGGATACTAGATTTCTTCGGGTCTGCCCGGTTGGAATCCGTTTTATGTGGGGTTATCGCCGGGAAGAGTACCAATTATACTTCCGTGTTGCGATTAACGATCCCAAAACATCATCTGTCCGAGTTTTCCCGTTACTTTCGTTCCATCACCTGTGAATGGGGGTGTAGTTCATGTTTTCGTGGTACATACCGAACAAATGAGAGGTGAAAATACATCCACTTCAACCTGAACTGGTATTTCCCGTTACTTCGTGACTCAGCCTTCCCAAACCATATTTTTTAGGAGTATTGTATACAGAAGGAGAGGAATACTCGTGTTTCTTCGGGTCCAACCTAAGAGAGGCAGCTATTCCCTCGGTTCGGATCTCACACTTTGGAAGCCGTGTTCGTCTGACACCTCCGCAGCGCTTAACCCTCTCCTCCG
>Ga0208996_1000007_pt1 | contig 12637 bp, 12 predicted proteins | sample MedBloCAOM2_O3_FD_187846 | JGI IMG/M metagenome (GOLD analysis project Ga0208996, IMG submission 187846) | Forest soil microbial communities from El Dorado National Forest, California, USA - Mediterranean Blodgett CA OM2_O3 (SPAdes) (version 2) | ecosystem: Environmental > Terrestrial > Soil >...
TGACAAGTTTTGATAGTGCAATGAAGTTTGCCAAACGCTATGTGCAGAGAAGGCTCGACAATCTGCTGAAACTACATAAGCACAATCAATATGAAGAATTTATGAAAACCTACGGTCTACCTGAAGAGAAGCTTCAAGTCATCTTCGAGAAGTTCAGTAGTGCTTTTGTGGCACTTCTGAACTGTGAAGGCTGGGAGATTACAGTAGAGGAGCTGCTGCAGAAGCTGGAACATCTGGGTTTCGAGCACGTCCTATACGGATTGGAAAACCAATTTCCGGAACCCATACGGCGCAGAATCGTAGACGATATGATTACGCTCAAAACACAAGATGAACGATTAAGTGAAAAGTTTTGTAATTTATTGTATAATGTTGATCGCTTTATTCAATAAAAAATTGTAAAACAATTTGTGTTTATTTTACCTTAAATAAAAATATAAAAGTATCTTATGGTGGTGGGGGAAGTGAACTCGATATATATTGTTTGATGGTGGAGTGACTTTTGGTAGACGAGTTTATATGCTTACAAGTCTAAACATACTAATATGTCGTCTTTGCTACAAGAATATATCAACAACTTAGCAGAGAAGTTTCTAATATTATGTGCAGCTAGTGAAGCAAAAAAGGCTACGTATCTGGCAGGTAAATTTTTTTGTTTGTGCTACCTAACAACAGAATGTGCAAGTTGTATATTGAGAAGATTATACTCTGTCAACTTGGTAGCAGAATTATTTCCTGTTCGTCATCTTTTTCCATCATTGCACAGACAGTTCCTGGAAGCCTGCTTAAGTGGCGAAGAGGCCAATTTTGAACATATAATATGTACCTCATGTGGACCAGTGTGAGGTTAGGTGCAAATTTTGTAAAAACTATCATTTCTGAGAATAAAACAAATGTGTTAAAAAGTACATTTATTGCATAAAGAAGTGTTCATATAAGAAATAAACATTAGATAACGCACACATACATGGATTTTTTCTATGGCAAAAACATTTTGCTTCAGACATTTGTAACGCCGGAGTATCTTCTAAAACAATAACAGGTTTCTCGAGAAGGTCTTCTAGAAATCTGGCTTTTTCCAATCCTTTCACATATATGTTTTGATGATCTTTCACCATGTTACGTAATATTTCTGGAAAGAGATGAGCTGGTGTATGCCCCTCGTTCCATCCAATACAATGATGGTTATTTATAAGCCAAACAACTTGTTTTTGAATGTTTGGAGGTAAGCAGTTTCTGTTAAAAGGAGGCTTAAATACATAATGAAAGATTTTTGCACCATCATATCCGGCAAATTCCTTAACAAGAAATTTATTGTTTTCCAATTTAAAACATTGAACATCCACAACCAAGGACATATTGTTTATGAAAAAGTTTAAGGTGAGGGTTCATATTTAAAGTGGTTTCACATATTTTGTGAGAGCGTTATATGTGAACTGTCTTTCATATATGAGTAAACAAAATGCAGTAACATCATTCTTTATATTGGCATGAGCATCAAGTTCCACCCTAACATTGACTGACTGAGTCTGATAGGCTATGCTTTCTGGTTGTTTAGAACAATCAATGACGACAATTGGTGCACGCGATGAAAATTTTTCCAAACTTAGAAGCGGTTCCGATTCTTTTTCATAGTAACTCTCTTGAAAACGTGCATACATATCATAAAGGGTACATAACTCATGCTTTCCTATATTCTCGTTAAGATTATCGTAAGGATATTTAATACTATTAAGGAACACCCTGACATTGGTAAGATAAATGTCGTCATAATGACTGGTATCTTGAGCTAATTTTCCATCTCTTCCTGCCTGGAATGCTAGAATAACATAAAGTGGAGATTGAGATTTTTTTACAGATTTGATATTCCAAGATAGGGAAGTCGTCCGTGGTATATCTTTTAGAGTGTGTAGCTCCCAGCTTCTGAAAGCAACATGTGTATCTATATTTTTCTCAATATATTTGGATAAAGCTAATTCTTCTTGCAGATTTCCAACAATGTGAGGTAGTTTCCAAAGAAGTCTTCTAATTACAACTTTCCCTTTATCTGTAGCATGAAACAATGCGTTATCATCTGAGCTACTGCGGATTAAAACAAGCTCTTGTCTGATATTTAAAATAATTTTTTTGTAGTCCTCAGCAAAACCCAAGAGTGCTGACAGGGGTATGCATACTCTAAAGGTACCGTCATCGTTGTAGGGCAATGCTGATACTGACGATATAATCTCATCAGGTTTCCAACCAGCATTTTGAAGTTTTATCGCTTGAGTAGGCGTGTGAGAAATATACCCTTTGATTGTTGATGTAGGTCCCGGCTTAGACGTAGAATCTATCGTAATTCCGTTGATTTCATATCGTATTTCACTGAATAAGTGTGTCACCCCATTATTTACAAACTTAACTGTCTTAATAGGCTTACTGTCAGCAGCATTAACCACTTGTCCCTCTACATATAGATAACTTTTCGAAGGTAAGGTTGGCCTATCACCTTCCACGGAAATACGAATTTCATCATTATAATCGAAAACCGTATTTGATGATTGATGAGAATGGTATTCGGCATCAACTATACTGTTGTCTATAAGAAACTTGTCTTGGATGTCAAGAATGCTCATTTTAACACTTGTAATCCTAAAGACTTGAGAAATGCAATATTTTTTCTTGTTAACCGTTGCGAGTTCGGTTTACAACTAACCAGCTTTTTCTTCTGACAACACCTTTTATGTTGCATCTTCTGTGTCAACTGAGAATTAAAAACAATACCCATGTTATATTGCCTTCAAATGGAGTCCAACTGTAACGGTTTCACCACGAAGATTGAGTAATTTTCCATCCTGATCCACTATTTTAACGATGAGACTTCTGATTTCTTTGACTGTGATTGGTAGGTAAATTAAGGTATCTGGGGACTCCACAATTTTTGCACCAACAGGGACTAACGGATAAAAATGGTAAATTAGATGACCAGGTATACCGTTATCATAGGAACCAGTTGCAATGTTACAATCGATGCATACGGCATTGACAGTCATAATATTTACTGGATTAGCTGAAATATGCTCCACACCGGGTTCCAAATCTACATTATGGAAACCCAATAATGGAGCCAGTGTACCTTCGCGTGTGAATAGAACTGCATAATCACATTCTAAATGACATTTTAAAGTATTACGGTTTCCTTTTAGTTTAAAATTCATGGGTGCAACACGTTTTTTAATAAACTCTTCTATATCCTCTAATTCATAAGCACCGGTAGGAAGTTCTATTTCCATAGGACCAAGAAACATTTTATTGTTGACTCCTTCGATTACATTGGGGAAGGAGTGGTAAGTTTCAAAATTTGTTAATCCAATTCCATAGTCAACATTATCATCAAGCACAAGAGGGTCACTAAACTCAGACGTTAACGTAGAGGTGTTTCCTGAGAGTTTAAAAATAACTGAATGCCCCGACATTTTGTTTATAACTAAAATATTTACGAGACAGTGTTGGTATATAAAAATAACAAACACAAATGTCCACAATTATATGCATTCAAAGATTGAAATCTATCAAAGTTGTAGTTGATTGTATTATGTTCTCCATCCGAAGAAAAATATTTAACTAGTTCTAGAGGAGGTGCTAGATTTCCTATACTGTCAAAATATTTTATTTCTGTTTTATTTTTCACATAGGCAGTCCAGTGTGTACCACGTCCGGTAAATGTATCTAAATTAACTATTCCAGTTTCCTTCATCTTGATTTTGGAAGGAAGTCGATCGCGCATATACACTCCACGAAAATTAGGAATTTTTAACAGGTTCACAAATTTGATTAAGTCTACATTTGTTAGCGGGCGACGTGGCAATTTCATTGGTAGTTTTTTGAACGAGGATTTAGATACAATCCTAAGCCTCTTTTAAATGGTTTAAGGTATAATCCTTTATGGCGAATATTTTTTCTTAACGGTAAATAAATTCCTTTACCTGAAGCTAAGGTTTCCATTGCTTGATTATGTCTTCTGGTTTCTTCCAAATTTTTTTGATTGGATTTTGAGTCATTGACTGCTTTTGCTATTGCTGCGGCACCTCCTCCTAAACTTCCCAATGCCCCCAGAGCACCTAAAATTGCAGGTATTGTGAATATGAATCCACCTATTTTGGGAGTTTTTATTACACGAGTTTTTCGTTTACGAGATCCTTTTCCTACATTCTTTTGCTTGCTTGTCAAAGAATGATTTCTAGTACCCTTGCCGATAATCCTTTTTCTTAGACTATACCTCCTTCTTCTAACCCCCATCCCAAGAGTACGCTTTGCCTTCATAGCTCCACTGATAACCAAGGCGGCAGTTTTTTCCCCCAAAGACGAATCACTGGACCTCAACCGCTTTAAAGCAGCGTTTTGTAGTACCTCATCTGCCTGATGGCGACTTTTTAAATCTTTAGATTTAGAATAACTAATATCGTGTTCTCTGCAAGCTTGGTCTAAAGGGTTGATACCAGTATCTCCTCTTGCTAACCTTTTTTCAAGTTTTGTACCTGGACCACAATACTGGTAACTGGGTAGATGAAGCTCAAATGGTAACTTATTTATCAAAGAATTAACTAAACCGCTTCCTTTCCTTTTGAAGTTTCGTTTATTACTAACCATATTACCGCTTAGAACGTTCATTATATACTGAGCGTGTCTTTGAGTTGTCATAAAATAAAAACCACCAAACTTTATGGGTCAGTCTAGCGCTTGTTTTGCTCCGCCGTAAGTCGTGATATGATAATTGAAAAACAAAATCATTCTCTTCCAGTAATTAATTACGATTTTACTATTACGAGAAAACCAAGTAAGCATGGAAGTTTACTGGACGGTGAATGTTTGCTTGCCATAATAGTTGGAAGTTCAGGAAGCGGTAAAACAAATGCTTTAATTTCGTTAATTTTGCATCCGAATGGTTTACGATTCACCAACCTTTATGTTTTCTCCAAGACCCTCTTCCAACCTTTGTATCAGTATTTGAAGGCTGTATTGGCACCCTTGAAATGTATTGGATATTATGAGTACGATAGTGGTGAAAATATTTTACCACCCACGGAGGCTAAAATCAATTCAGTGATGATTTTTGATGATATAGTTTGTGACAATCAAAGTGTTATGAAAGGGTATTTTTGTTTCGGGAGGCATAGAAACATAGACAGCTTTTATCTTAGCCAGACTTATTCAGCAATTCCGAAACAGTTGATAAGAGATAACGCTAATTTCTTAGTACTGTTCAAACAAGATGAAACTAATCTGAAACATGTATATGATGATCACGTCAATGTGGACATGCCCTACCAAAAATTTAAAGAAATGTGCTCCCTTTGTTGGAAAGAACCCTATGGATTTTTGGTAATTAATAAGAATTGCGAATTGAATAATGGCCGGTATAGGCAAGGTTTCGATAGATTTATAAGACTTCAACAACGAACGAGGGACAGTTGAATAAAAGTATTAAAATGAACAAGATCGCTGTAAGCAATCTTATAAAGTCCCGTGAAGCAATAAAACGAAAATTTAAGGATCTACAGTCAGAGGTAGTTCATCATGAAAACTATTTAGAAAAGAGATACAAACCTATAGCAGATCCTCTGAAAGAATTGCTGAAAAATGTTAAGAGTGAACCTCGCAAATCAGAGTCTACAGGTATTAAACCAGAACATGTCAGTCCAGTTGCCTCTTCAACCCCTTCAAAACCAAGAATCTCAACAACTCCTATAGGAAAGAAAACACCACCCGTGAGTACCCCGTTACCACCAAGAAAATTACAATTTCTTAAGGACGAACAGGTTTTAGAAGCTTCAGGTCAAAATGACGAAACTGTCTATGAAAGTGATGAGGAGTTTGCTCACATCGACCCAGAGAAAATACGCGAAGGAATGGAAATTAATACAGTATATCAGGATTATCTTTCTGACTTCGGTGGGTATGCTAGAGATTATATCAACGGAATTATTCTCGACTACAAACAAAAAGACTATGATCATACATATGGACCAAAACGTGAATTTAAAGAAGAAGGCGGTGAATATTATGATACTTCGAACTGGCTGCTAGGGAACTCCATTCTGGATTTTAGCAAAGACGGTAAAATAATTTATATAAAAACACCCGACGGAAATAAATTTGAGTATAATGGGAGTCTTGCTCTGTATGAGTTGATTTTCAAAAGTTTACCCATCAGGAAAACCATTAGAGACGATGTTCAAGCCGCAAGAGATTATAAAGATATTCTAAATCGAACAAACGTACATCGTATCGGTTTTGCTCCAAAAGGTAGAATAAAAGGAAGTACGGGTCGAAAATATCTGGATTACATCAAACCAATTCTTGCGACAAAGTTTACAGCGGACGGCCCAATTAATTACCCATTCTACTCCGGGCCACCAAAAGTACCAGGTCAAAAACCTAGAAGTGTGTCTAAGAAAGGTGGAGGTATTTTACATTACACTAATAAGAAGGTAGAATACATTCCCTATGGTGATCCTAATACTTTAGTGAGCCGTTTAAAAGTTTTAATTGGATCACAGTTGGCGGGAAATAACTCAGTAGAAAACGAAATCGTACACATTATTGAAGAATTGCGACGTAGGAAGATAATAAAATAAACCAATAGAGTTCGTAATGTCTGTAGATAAATTTGGACGATATGTTCATCCATACTATCGACACAAGAAAGTAAAAACTGAAACAGTCGATTTAGAAAGAGTTGGTGTACCCAAGGAGCAATTTTATGAGTTTACAGTTGTTTTGTATGGATGTGAAACCGACACATACACGGATTACACCTATAATGGAAAATCCGGACAAATCACGGGAGTATCTGGCAATGCAATAAATGATTCGTTTACCATAAATCAAGGAGAATTGCAAGATGGCGTTTCGCTTTTAGGGAAAGACATTAAATTTGGAGATGTTTTTTCTGTCTTTCATTCTGAGACTAAACCCGAAATAACGATAAAGGTATATCAAAATGATAAGAAAAGTGCGAGATACAAGTTTAAACAAAGCCATAAGTTATATAGGAGAGTTTATAAATTTCTATTGCAATCTGGAAAGATTGTTCAAGCCGATGTAACACCAGCAACTTTTGTAATTAAAAATAAAACTTATTCAACGCTTAAAAACTTGGACTTGAAGTACGGTGACATTATAACATTTTACCCTAAAATCAAATATTTTGAAGCAAATTTAGTTATTAAATGCCCAATTCCGAATAATGGAAATTAAAAGGACTGTTGTAAATGAATTACACAAACCAGCACGCAAAAATTTCAAGCGTCGACGTACAATAGTAAAAGGTCTTCATGATCTGTTTCAAGCTGACTTGGTGGAGATGATTCCCTATTCAAAGGTAAATAAAAGTTTCAAATACATTTTAGTTGTCATAAATGCGTTCTCGAAGTTTGCATGGGCTAAGCCCCTTAAAACTAAAAATGGAAGAGATGTTACGAAAGCAATGAGATCTATTCTTATTTTAACAAAACCACCTAAGAACTTGCAAACAGATCAAGGAAAAGAATTTTTTAATGCCGATTTTCAAAAGCTAATGAAAGATTTTAACATTAATCATTACACAACATACTCCAGCGTCAAGGCTAGCATAGTCGAACGACTTAATCGCACATTAAAAGGCATGATGTGGAAAGAATTTAGTTATCGAGGAAACTACAAATGGACTGACATTTTGGAAAAACTTGTTACAAAATACAATAATACTTATCATAAAACAATTGGGATGAAGCCGATAAATGTTAACAGTAAGAATGAAAGTATTATTCTAAAACAGTCCTTTACAAAATTAAAAACAATAGATCCTCGAGGCCTAAAATTTAAAAGTGGAGATTCCGTACGCATAAGTAAGTTTAGAGATCTGTTTGAGAAAGGCTATACACCTAACTGGAGTAATGAAATATTCAAAATAAAAAAAGTGCAAATGACAAACCCAACCACTTATATTTTGGAGGATGAAGAAAAGAAGCCGATATTAGGGGGGTTTTATGAGAAAGAGTTACAAAAAGTTACCTATCCTGATGTATATCTAGTTGAAAAAGTTATAAAAAGAAAAAGAAACAAAGTTTTGGTTAAATGGTTGGGTTTACCATCTTCGAAGAATTCATGGATTGACAGTAAAAACAAACTTTAACTCACCTTAGTTGTCGTCATGTGTTGCTGACTTACCTTAGCTGTTTCTTCAGTTACAAAGATTGCACTATCCTTTGTTGTGTGTCAAAGTTTTTTTTTTCAAAATAAAAGTTTTTTTCATTTCTTTGTATTATTTTTTCAAAAGAATTTCTAGTTTTTCCTTTATAATTATTGAGTGAAACATAGCTCCAACTATTTAATAATTATATATTGAACTACTATTGAAATAGTTTAATTGCAGTATCCTTTGTCAAAGTATCAAAATAAAAGTTTTTTATTTCTTAGTATTACTCTTTTTCAAAAGAATTTCTAGCTTTTCCTTTATAATTATTGAGCGAAACATATCTTTAGCTCCAACTGTTTAATAATTTTATATTGAACTACTATTGAAATAATTTACAGATTTGGGTAAAATAAAATCAACAAAAATCGTTTAGAATATATAATGCAAATATAAAACATCGATACAAACATAATATTCATATATACAAAATATATACATAGAAAACCAAAAATTAAGCAACAATTTCATTTTTCTATTTCCTCCAGCGCTTCAAGTACTGGTATAAAAAAGTGCCCCCAAGAATATGTTTCATTTTCATTGCGGATAAACCTTTTATCATCTTTAGGGTTAAGTGCAACTTTGTTTTTTAGTTCCGTGTACATTGTATGTAAATGTGACTTGAAAACAAACATTTTACAAAAGGTCGTGATATCATGTTCTATTGCTTGTTTATAATGCTCCTTTGAGATTTGTGTTGATAGTGCATAGTTTTTGACACCCTTAGCTTTTTTTGTTATTGTATCATCAGTATCAACACAATATGTTTTGGCAGATAAACCATAGAAAGATTTTATTACCCGACCTTTCATTTCATCTTTGAACTTTCCTACTACTGAATTTGTGATGGGAATATTATGTATATTATCAATTGCATAATTTGAAGTATCGAATTTATCGATATATGAAACCACATCTTCATAAAAGTTTTCAGTTTTCACAAAAATAATTAATGAATCCGTGTCGGTGTACAGAAGTCTAATATTATCACCATAAATCGGTTTAAGAAAACCATAAAAGAAATCGTACATAACAGTTTTAGCTATATCCAAAATGGAAAATCCCACATAAACTGGACGATCATATACAACACAAGTTTTAGATAATTCAATAGCCACCAAGTTTTCAGAAAATACGGTTGCGCTTTTGAAATTCGGTTTAGAAATATAATGTTCCGCTCCAAAAGAATTAATTATTCTTTCCCAATGACTAACTAATTTTATATTAACTCTATTGTCCACATTTTCCATAGTTTTACCAAAAATGCTGTTAATCATTAATTTAAAGAAGTCTTTCTCAAATTCATTTTTTGCTATATTTCTAAGTGCAGTATTCGCATCAATATATTTTTTCAACCAAGGTGATTGTTTGAATTTTAAAATGCGATGCACTTTAAGCAACTCTAAACCATACTCTAGACATTGTTGTAAATTCCTGTAATGAATAATGTATTTAGATTTGTTTTGTAAATTTGGAATAAGTTTTGAGAATTTGGAAGTACCATTTGGAGGTACTATATTTTCTGGACATAGTGGAAAGTCATTGTGTAGATCATGCAAATTATAAGGATACTTAAGATCAACTTCAAAAACGTAACCGTAATCGCTATTAATAGGAATATCTGTAATGTTTATGTTTGATATTTGTTCGACATCTAACCATTGAAAATCAGACAACGGTAAATACTGACTCATTGCATAACCGTAAAGATTAGTAGCATCTAAATACATAATATAAGAACTTGGTATTGATGGATTGAAATTATCTAAAAACTGGTTGTTTGCAATAGCTTTCCTACCAGAACACATGCTTACACCACCACGAATTCCTTTTTTGAAAAAATTTAACATATCGATGTCCGTCAATAAATCCAATTCTACGTTTGTCATTTTTAACATAGCATCGAAACTTACACCTGGTAAGGTATAATAGTGAGCAGGATCTAATTTGTAAACATTTAGGCATAAGGAGCGAAAATTTTCAAAAACATCGGTAAGAATTAATACATCAGCTTTTAAGTACATATCGGAATATTCACCTAATGTTTTACAATTGAAAGTATTCCAAATACTTACAGCCCTCTTGTAATCGCCTTCACTAATATGAGTATTTCTTAATTTATCATAGAAATCATTTTTTGTGGGTAATTGAGGTTCTTGGAGTTTTTCCAAAGAATCTAAATACGAATAGGGAAAAACACCTTTCAAACGCATCAGAGAAAATTCAGTTTGATTAGCAAAATGTTTTCGAACTTCATTGCATTGTTCATTGGTTAAATTTTGGCCTAAGGTTTCAAGAGGGCGACTTAGAAATTTATAACTATCTAAAAACCTCAACTGCATAAATACTTTCTTTGTCTTTTTTCCATTGGGAACTTCACCAATATGGACGTGTTTTGTAAAAGAAATGTACTTTTCTTTATTCTGTGCAATGACATCGATTTGCTCATTTTCTAAAGCTAATTGTTTTATGAAAAGGTGGCTGTCATATCCTGAAAGATTATGTAAAAAAACAGGAATATGCTTAGGCAATTGATAATTTAGGTTACACTCTTGATGTGCTGGCCCCCTAAACTGACCCGTTAGGTGACAATGGTCTTGAACTTTTATATCAGTAGTAAACGGTTTGTTGCAAATGTGACACTTTATAGCATCATCGAAAAGTCGCCTTTCTTCATTTGTAAGGGGTTTCATAGGCACAATAGTTAATAAATATCGTTTAAATAAATATTTAGTATCTTCTTCTAGCTTACGTATGAATTGCTTTGCACTATCAAAACCACGAAATAGCTCAATTTTAGATAATGAATCATCAAAAGCACATTTGATATAGTAGGCAAAAGAATATGGTTCATGCAAACATGTTTGAACAGTAAATTTTTTGTCTGGATTAGGTTCATTTGTTGAAATAGGCTTAAGCAATGTTTCAAAATCAGCATAAACCACAAAAGGAACTTTAATTTGTTTATGAAAATTATTGAATTTTAAAACATTTTCAGGAACATCACGACCTGTTTTATCTTTGATACTTTTAGTTGTAGGAAGTTTAGAATAAACAAAGTTACACTCACGTTGAGAATGAAAGTCTAATTTTTGTTGAGTACTAAAGAAATTTAAACAACCGTCGCAAAAATATACACTAGTTTTATGATGTCGCAGTTGTCTGGAAATTAATCTGGATAGGTTTGAAATCCAACAATAATGAAAATTACCTTCATTGTCATAAAGTAATAGCAAGTTGATATGAATAGGTTGCTTACTTTTTGTATAATACAGTGGACCAACAATTTCAGTTATATGTTGATTATTTCTGAAGTTTTCCTCGAAAGTATATACATTTATGGATATGTTATTTAACTGTTCAAACATTTCAATGTCCTTCAATGAAACTGGAAAATTGATATTATCTAACCTGAATAAAGCCGTGTAGTGTGGGTAAGAAGAAGTTCTATGGGGTAATCCTTCAGGAGCAACCAAGGCTGACGCAACGGCCCAGGCAAAGCAAGCGTCATCGTCGTTTTGCACGTTCACCACTGCATGTTTGGTCCTGATGGTTCTCGGTAGAGGAATGTATCTGGATGCACGAAGGGGGTTGAAGACATTGATGTTGACCTCAAGGTGTAACACGTTGACAAGGACCCAACCTGGAATTAAAAAACAAACTGTAGACACAAATCGTAAATATTTTTAGAAAAATCTATGAAAGGCATGTGAAATAAATATTTTTAAGAAGGTTTTTAAAGAAAAGGAAATTATAAATTACCTGACTTGTTCTCGTTGAATTCCTGAGCCTTCGCGATCAATATCTCCTGCATCGAGTCGTAAAGTTCAACCAAGTTGGTAGCCACGGTGATGACCTCATTCTTGGTGTTGAAGGACTTGACGCTGAATTCACCAGTGGTTTTCAAGTAGTAATTCCCAAACAACTCAAAGTTCAGCTTCAAAGTTTTGTCCTTGATGATGGAGTCTTCTATTATGCGGAGGACCATCTGCTTAATTTCATTCAGAAAACCAACATAGTCAACGGTTTGGCGTGTAGTTGGAATCTGGAAAGTGGCGATTCTGTTTTTGAATGCTGTTTGTAGGAGAAAGACACCGTCATACGAAGACTGCAGCAACGTCTTGGCTTTGTGTTGATTGGATCTACGATGTGCAAGAAGCATTTCTGGGGCTATGTACAGGTTACAGTGGCTACATTTCAAGCAATCTGATGTTGACGGTTGCGCTTCGTCCGATGTCACTAGACGTCTTTTTTTCGGAGGTGGTGCTCCTGAAGGTGTATCTTTAAAGAAAACACCACTAATAAACATCTATATCTTGATTACAATATTGAGATGTATAAGGAAACACAGACAGACAAAATAAGAGTTTTAAGATCAAATTATAACTTACCGTTTACATGATGGATCTCTCTTTTGTGACG
>Ga0208996_1000008_pt1 | contig 10993 bp, 9 predicted proteins | sample MedBloCAOM2_O3_FD_187846 | JGI IMG/M metagenome (GOLD analysis project Ga0208996, IMG submission 187846) | Forest soil microbial communities from El Dorado National Forest, California, USA - Mediterranean Blodgett CA OM2_O3 (SPAdes) (version 2) | ecosystem: Environmental > Terrestrial > Soil >...
TCAAAAGAAATTTAGAAATAAATTTTTTGATTTTTGAAAATTTTTAGTGTACCCTTTTTTCTCCACCACTGGGGATGGCAAAAAAATTTGAAAATAAATTTTTTGATTTTTTAAAATTTTCAGTGTACTCTTTTCTCTCCGGCACTGGTAAGGCCAAAAGAAATTAAAAATAAATTTTTTGATTTTTTAAAATTTTTAGTGTACCCTTTTTTCTTCGCCACTGGTCATGTCAAAAGAAATTTGAAAATAAATTTTTTGATTTTTCAAAATTTTCAGTGTACCCTGTTTTCTCCGCCACTGGTGATACCAAAAAATCTGAAAACAAATTTTTTGATTTTTTAAAATTTGCAGTGTACCCTTTTTTCTCCGCCACTGGGTATGCCAAAATAAATGTGAAAAAAAATTTTTTGACGTTTTAAAAATTTTAGTGTACTCTTTTTTCTCCGCCACTGATGATGCTAAAAAAAATCGAAAAAAAAAATTTGATTTTTAAAATTTTTCAGTGTACCTTTTTTTCTACGCCACTGGTGATGCCAAAAGAAAGTTGAAAATAATTTTTTTGATTTTTTTAAATTTCCAGCGTATCCTTTTTTTCGCCACTGGTGACGCCAAAGAAATTTGAAAATTAAGTTTTTGGTTTTTTTTTAATTTTTAGTGTGCCCTTTTTTCTTCGCCACTGGTGACGTCAACGAAATTTTAAAATATTTTTTTTGATTTTTTTTAATTTTCAGTGTACCCTTTTATCTCCGCCCCTGGTGACGTCACTGATTGCTTTCGGGAATTTATTGCGCACAAGCAGTAAGACTGCATGCAAAACTTGCAATTAACACACTTGCTGTTTGTCTAGCCAACGTCAAGAAATCCCAGATAACGCTCTTTTTTACCCATTACTATTTTAGGCTTAAAATATCCAGCCAGCTAAAAATTGTGGAAAGGGAAGAAATATCACAACATGCAGGTTTGCAAAACAACTACCTCATTAACCTCATGAATTCGTAAACAGTTCGTTTTCATTCCGCTGAATTGAAAATCTCAAAAACTCAATCGAAAGGGATTGGCCGAGACGCACGACAGAGATGCCGCTTGACAGCGACAACTGACATGGGAAAGTGAATCGATAGTATCTTTATTCACCGATTTGAAAAGCGGCTCGTCAGTTACATCTCAAATTTAAATATAATAAAACATTGTGCAGTGCTAAAAACAACATAAAAGTACAAAACAGTGCCAACAGACCACAAAATATAAAACCTACATAAAGCACAGACAATCGACAATACAGAGACACATACAGGCCCACAGGTTGAGGTGAAACCCTCAGCGACGGACCTACAGCGAGGTATTCTTCGCGACTATAGAAACAACGGTCAACAAATATTTTCTTTAATTTATTTTTAAACTTTGACAAGCTCAGGTTTCAGCAACACGCCGGCAGTGAACGATACAATGTCAGATCCAACTTATTTTGTGCTGAACAAGCAAGGCGAGACCAACAAGGCACTATGTCAGTCGCGTTCCGAGTGGCGTAAGGGTGAATATATGATGAATATAGGATAGGATGACAGATGACAATAAAATTTTATTAGATGAACAAGTGATAAGAATACACAGATTTTTTGGAAATATATCCGAGAATATTGGAATCTTTCATAAATTTACGAAAATTTTCGAAAATATTCCCGGAAAGATCGAAAAATTTCTGAAAATTTCATAAATTCTCATAAATTTAAAAAATTCTCATAAATTTTAATAAATTCTCAATATTCTCGCCTTTTCGCAACAAAATGAAATATTCCATGAATTTCCGAGAATATTTCATAAATTCTCCCGGAAATATTTCCCACTCACAACACTGGTTGGAAGTGAGGATTAACCACAGAACAGCTGCTATGGAGAGGGAGTCGTTGTCGGAAGCAGTTCCTGTGTAGATAAACGGGACTAGAAAAATGAGTGCTTTTTTCGCAATTTCTAAACAAAAGCTTACGGGGGCGCTTACGGACAAATCTGATCTAGTCCAAGTTGTTTTTAAAATTATCGTTTCATGACAGCTACCTACTGCTCTATGGACAAATACCTATGGACAATATGGATATCCATCAATGTTGTTGATACTCTGTGGCAGCTCGATGCGGCCGACAGACATTAGAGTCGAACTAGGTATACTGTGGCTGTGGAATGTCGCTGAAACTACATAACTGGGAAAACGGGAGAACAATTACTTGTGGAGAAAAATAGCGACATTTGCGGCATAAAAAAAGTAAGACCCTGTATCCAAGGGACTTATAGGCGCTGAATAAATCGCATGAAATTCATTGTTTTGCCTCAAAGTTTACGTAAATAACGCATGCAATATTGGCGATTTTCCGAGGCTTTCCTGGGAGGCTTTACTGTTAAAATTGAAAATCGCGAAAAATCGGGGATGCCTAAACTTCACAAGCCCCGCCTGCCAGCAATCAACATTGATTTTTTAAATAGAATACCCCATAATTTATTGCACGCATTCTACGTGAAATTTTAATCATAATTCATATAAGGTACTATAGGTCGTAGATTAACATTTCCAGAGTTGTTCAATTGTTTTTCAAAAGTGGGTCCTTTGCAACGTAGTCTTGAAGTACCTGTAACTCTCGTCCCTTTTTTTTAGAAGGCAGAATACTTGCCACGATAACTAACCTTTAAAAGGACACTGTGCCAGCGATATCAGAACATTGATCCTGATTTAATTTATATTGTATGTTATATTTTAACTCGGATCTCACATTAAAATAATACAATTGACGTCACTCTTTACTCAACCAAGTACCTTTCACTTCTCCATCCCACAGAGTAAGCAGATAGACCCCAACATAAAGAAAAGAAACCTCTACCACCATAGAGAGTGGTGACCCGTAACAATCTACGAAAATTCGTAAGCCGTGAAAACGCGAAAAAATACGTGTTCATTCATTTGTGAATTTAAAAAGTTAAGTAAATTACTAATAAATAAATATTAAATCTTCGACGAGCATGCCGCATATTCGCCTTTCGAACACACTCCACTGAGCTGCCGGTTCACCTAACAGCTCGTGCAGCGAAGACAGGTAATTGGAATTTATACCCACAGCATATTGCAGCTGGCCCCAACCCGACCAGGGTACTTCCAAAAAAGAGGAGCCAAACGCGATCCATGTTCAAGGGGAAATAAATAAAGCGACAAGTGCGCGGGACAAAATGCGCTTCCTCGCGGAGCGCTCCGTCGACCCCGGCCGAGGCGAAGTGCACTTCCCCGGCCACGCGTCGAAGCAGCCTACAGTGCGGGTTGCTACTTTACGGATGTAGCCGCACGAGCTTAAAAGTGCCTCCCCGTATTCGGACCGTCGAACGCACGGGAAAAAACCAGAAGAGACTGTTTCGTCTCGGACGAGGACCTCGAGCAGAGACCGGGTAAATTTTTGTGGTTCTGAAAAGAACCGGTATGTTTTATTTTTCCAGTGCACCCAGAAAACGGATGTCGGTCGACTTAGGCTCGTTCGCCGCGAATGCGCCGGGCCAGCTGGATGTCCTTCGGCATGATGGTCACTCGCTTGGCGTGAATGGCGCACAAGTTGGTGTCCTCGAAGAGACCGACCAGATAAGCCTCGCTGGCCTCCTGCAGCGCCATGACGGCGGAGCTCTGGAAGCGCAAGTCGGTCTTGAAGTCTTGGGCGATCTCGCGGACGAGACGCTGGAACGGCAGCTTGCGGATGAGAAGTTCGGTGCTCTTCTGGTACCGACGGATTTCACGCAGGGCCACGGTGCCGGGCCTGTAGCGATGAGGCTTCTTCACGCCGCCGGTGGCCGGGGCGCTCTTGCGAGCCGCCTTGGTGGCGAGCTGCTTCCTGGGGGCCTTGCCACCGGTAGATTTGCGAGCGGTCTGCTTGGTACGAGCCATGGTCAATCGTTCGTGTCACCCAATGTTTATGCCGACACAAAGTTCGTTCGTCCGTATTTATAGTCGCCGAGGGAACTCGGCGCGATTCTACGCCGCTATTGGCCGGGAGGCGGGGCCCGCCCAGCGACCTATAAATACGGGCATCGAGCTTGCGTTTTTACAATAGTCGTCTTGTTAGCGCTCACTGCACGAACGGAAGATTCATCATGACTGGTCGCGGTAAAGGTGGAAAAGGTCTTGGAAAAGGAGGCGCCAAGCGTCACCGCAAAGTCCTCAGGGACAACATCCAGGGCATCACGAAGCCCGCAATAAGAAGACTTGCCCGTCGCGGCGGCGTCAAGCGTATTTCCGGTCTGATCTACGAGGAGACCAGAGGCGTGCTGAAAGTGTTCCTGGAGAACGTCATCCGTGACGCCGTCACCTACACCGAGCACGCGAAGAGGAAAACCGTCACCGCCATGGACGTCGTCTACGCCTTGAAGCGCCAAGGTCGCACCCTGTACGGATTCGGCGGCTAGACGTCCAAAATCGTCTCGTCGGCAGAGCAGCCGGCAGAACGACCAAAAAAAAAACCCGGTTCTTTTCAGAACCACAAAAAGCACAACTTATCTCTATCACTGCGATCGTGCTGTCTCTCTGATCGACGGTAAAAAAAAGATTTGTCCGGCGATGACGAAAAATCGTCGGCCAAGCGTGGGAACCGTTAACGAGCGGGCAGACTTTCTCTGCACAGATCCCCGACGTGCCGTTTTTTTTTGCCGCCTGCGGGTCTCTAAATCGAAAAAAAAAGAGAGAAATTCCCCCACGGCAAACAATACGGACGGCGCATTTTAGTTCGACCCGTTCATCAACATATACACGTATAATCTACGTTTATTATACACCCTAGCTTGTACGCGCACGCAAGAATGCGTCGCCGGAGACAACGAGCTCGAGTCAGAGATTCGTGAAACCCATTTTGTGGCCCTGAGAAGGGCCGGATGTGTTCTGAAGAGGCCGATTTAGGCTTTCTTCTCGGTCTTTTTGGGCAAGAGCACCGCCTGGATGTTGGGCAGCACGCCGCCTTGAGCGATGGTCACGCCGGACAGCAGCTTGTTCAGTTCCTCGTCGTTCCTGATGGCGAGCTGCAGATGACGGGGAATTATCCTGGTCTTCTTGTTGTCGCGAGCGGCGTTTCCGGCCAACTCGAGAACTTCGGCGGCGAGGTATTCCATCACCGCGGCCAGGTAGACCGGGGCGCCGGCACCTACGCGCTCGGCATAGTTGCCCTTACGCAAAAGTCTATGAATCCTGCCGACGGGAAACTGTAGCCCGGCACGGCTGGAGCGGCTCTTCGCCTTGCCCTTGACTTTGCCTCCTTTTCCTCTTCCAGACATGATCGTTGTTGCTTTCTGCTAGTGAGTGAACGGACGAGTTGGCGTTCGATGCGAGCGAGAGCGGTTTAATGACGAACTGCCGGCCGGCGTCTGATATAAGTAGGTAGCGGCGTGCCAGGCGGCGACCAATCACAGCGCCAGGGGCGACGGTTCGGCGAGCGGCCTGGCACGCCGCGCTGTACTTAAGCGCGCGGGCAGAAACGATCGCCATCATTCGTCGTCCGACTGTCTGCAAGTTATCTCTATATCGACATGCCACCGAAGACTAGCGGCAAAGCGGCCAAAAAGGCCGGCAAGGCTCAGAAGAACATCTCCAAGAGCGACAAGAAAAAGAAGCGCAGGAGGAAGGAGAGCTACGCCATCTACATCTACAAAGTGTTGAAGCAAGTTCATCCGGACACCGGCATCTCCTCGAAGGCCATGTCGATCATGAACTCGTTCGTGAACGACATTTTCGAGAGAATAGCAGCCGAAGCTTCTCGCCTGGCTCACTACAACAAGCGGTCCACCATCACCAGCAGGGAGATCCAGACCGCCGTGCGTCTGCTCCTGCCAGGAGAGTTGGCGAAGCACGCCGTCAGCGAAGGCACCAAGGCGGTGACCAAGTACACCAGCTCCAAGTAAAGGGGGCACGCGGTCGCACAGCGCGCCGCCAAAACCACCGGTTCTTTTCAGAACCACAAAACCTTTCGCTTTCTCTGCGAACACGGTCGTGTTTTCGTCCGGTTCTAGGTCGAATAAAAAGTTCGACAAAAATAAAAAAGAACCTGCGAGCCGGCGGCGAAAAAAAAAAGGGGCACTCGGAACGGCCGTTTCTCGATAGCGCCCGATTACCTCGAGCGGGCCGGCGCCCGAAGAAAAGAAAAGAGGAAAGAAGCGCCTTCAGCGGTTCGATTTCCCGATAAAGGCGCACCTTTCGGCGAATGCGTGCGGCAACAGCTCGTCCGTCGGGCGTCGACAAATCGGCCCATCTGACGTCGCGCCGGGTCAGCGACCTACCGGCGAAGCCTTCGTACTTCGTCCCGAGACCCGCAGCTTTCCACCTGCGGCACTCTAGGCGATAAAATAGCGTGACGGGCCGACGAGGCCGAGGCAGTTCTGAACCTGCGGACGCAGCGTTCCGGCCGGTCCGGCGCCTTCTCGGGCGGCAGCGACGGCTAGCGTAGCGTCCCCGGGCGCCGCGGCGTTGCGCCTCGCTCCTCGGCAACGGACCGGGACAGACGCAGGCCCCCGGGAACAGGCAAAAGAAATCGACGACCGTCCCGGCAGCACCTCGAAACCGGCGTCGGCGAGACGGGGAACCGTCCGCTTTGACGGTCGTTCTAGGGCATCTAGGAGCGAATGCGCCACTTTCCGGGTAGCGGTCGACGCAACCAGGACTCCGGGGCAAGCGTAGACCAGGTCACGGCCACCCGCCGACCCCCGGGGCCGTCGCTGCGAGGTGGTGAATCGAGAAACTCGCCGAGGACGTCGGCGGACTGTCGAAAACGGAGTCCCGCCGGGCCGGCGGGGGCGGACCGTCCGCGAAAGGGATGTCGGCCGACGACCCCCTGGAGTATTGAGCAAGTCGAGGACGTGACGACGTCGCTTCCGTCGGCGCCATTCAGAGCGAAGGCGCCGATTTTCCCGAGCGTGCAACACGTCGCTCACCGCACGGCGCGCGGCCTGCGAACCGAGAATCGAGAACCGGTTGTATTGACGGTTCGGGAGGAGTCGAATAAATACGCGCGCACGGCCGGCGAGGCAAACTTTCGTACGCGACAGACAAGAGACATGGCAGACGCTGCAAATCAAGCTACTCCGGCGACCGAGGGCGGCCAAGGGGCTGCCAAGGCTAAAAAGGAGAAGAAGGTGAAGAACCCGCGTTCCAAGCCGTCGCACCCGCCGACGTCCGAGATGGTTAACAACGCCATCAAGGGACTGAAGGAGCGCGGCGGTTCGTCACTGCAAGCAATCAAGAAGTACGTCGCCGCCAACTACAAGGTGGACGCCGAGAAAGTGGCGCCCTTCATAAAGAAGTACCTCAAGTCGGCCGTCTCCGGCGGCGCCCTCGTACAGACCAAGGGCAAGGGAGCGTCCGGCTCGTTCAAGCTGGCGTCGTCGACGGCCGCCGGTGGCGAGAAGAAGTCGGCCGCGAGCAAGGCCAAGAAGGCGAGCGGCAAGCAGGCAAAGCCGAAGACCGGCGCGAAGAAGGCCTCTCCCAAGGCGAAAAAAGAGAAGAAGCCCGGATCCGCCAAACCGAAGAAGCCTGCCGGCGAGAAGAAAGCTGCCGCTCCCGCGGTCGCCAAGCCAAAGGCTCCTTCCAAGGCGAAAAAGTCCAACAAGGCCGGACCGACGAAGAAGCCGAAGGCGCCCAAACCGAAAAGCGCCAAGCCCAGCGCGGCATCGAAGAGCCCGAAGAAGGCTGCCTCCCCCAAGAAGAAGAAGTGAGCTGGCAAGGTGTCGCGGCGTGTCTTGGACGCCGCCAAAACAACTGGTCCTTTTCAGGACCGCAAAATCTGACACATCTCTGCCACGACGTGATCATCGTCTGTCTGTTCGACGAGCCCAGCGCTCGTCGTGCTGTTGCTTGTCGCTCGAAGAACGGCGGCGGAGGTCGCGCGCGTTTCGGTCGGTGGTCGCGGGGGCGAAGTGCACTTCCCCGCGCCATCGCGGCGGCCAAAAACTGGGGACAGGAAACGCGCACAGGGCGAAAATCTGCTCGTATTTCGGATCTGAGCACGTAACATGTGAGATCGCCGGCAGTCCGAGAGCGGCATCGTTCTGTAAACCTGAATCATACGTGGCGCGCGACAGGTAAGTGCGTACAGTCCCGGAACTGCCGGTCGACTGTACTATGAACTAACCTGTCGGGAGGTCACGGCGGCAAGTGCGAATGAGCTTTCTATTAACGACATTTTAGAAAGAAACGATCGCGATACGCTATACACAAATATTATAGATTTAGCAAGTCGTGATTTATATAGAGCGTAAAAATGCCACGAGCACAAAGAGAACCGTTTCGGTCGATGCCGTCGCTGAGGCGAAGTGCACTTCCGCGCGGCAACCGGGCCGATGGTCCGCGAGCTTCGTCCTGCCGCCGGACGAATTCGATATTTCACAGCCGTCGCTGCATTTGTGCAGTGTCAAAAGACACTCGAGGCGTTCGAGGCGTGATCGGTTTAACGAGAGAAGAATACGAAACGGCTGCTGCGGCCCGCATAGGCGTGAAAATTTTTTTCACGAGACCGCAACCGCCGACCGTGACAATGTTACGTTTTCTCAATATAATTACTCTCGACACGTATAGATTAATCCTTAGAGCATTATGAGTACGAATATTTGTTTTATTAAACGAAAAAAACTTTTCAACAAAAAAAAAACAAACCGACGAATAAGAAACTGGAAAGCGAAATATGAAAACACCTTTTTACTCTCAACAACTAAGCTCCTAAACTAAAGTAGGTAACTGGTTTTGAGTCGGCGCCAAACAAACAAAATTATTAGACTCAGCAAAACGGTTTACCGGTTTACTATTTTTAACTCGGGATACCTATACAACCTTTTAGTAATTTAATGGCCGAGTAATATAGGTAATGATCTTCGTTGTTTGTTTGGAGACGGCTCAAAGTTAGTTACCTACATTAGTTTGGGAGCTCACCCACACAACACGTAATATTGAAGAAAATTTCAAAGGAGGCTCGAAATATTCAAATAACCTATAACACGTTTCGACAATATTTTTAAAACATATAGAAGAAAATGTTATTTACTAAATATTATTACCACATTTTTTGACCATATGTCATGAATATTCTAGAAAGCTTACTATTGGCAGATTTTAACATAAATTATGAGCCCGCAATTTATTGTAATGCCTATATTTGTCGCAAAGGCTACATAAATGTTTAATAGGTCAATATATATTAGTGGTCTTAAATAAATTGTCCCTTGTTATATTAAGAAATTGTCAGTTCCTGTGGCATCTTGTAAGGATATTTTTCAAACACGTTATAGTCATACCTATATGTAGATAAGTTACATGGTATACATTTCAATACCGCGATTTTTCCTGTTAGAAACGTACCGCGGACGTCCTCTCAAGAAGTAATAAATCATAATCAACAAAATAAATGTTTAAAAATAACTAAAACATGGTTATAATAATAATAATGATAATAATAATAATAATAATAATAAAAAAATTAATAATAATAATAATAAAAATACAGAAAAGATTGAAAAATATACACCCCTGGCAATAGAACTAGAGAGAGTATGGAAACGACATGACATACGCATCATCCCTTTTATAATGTCCGCAACAGGTATTACACATGCGAATTTCACCCAACATCTGAGACCGAGACGAGGACTTCGAGACTCTCGGTCTCGAAGTTCCTCTAAATTATAAATTCCACACCGCTGTTTCTTATTTTGTTATTATTCTGACAAGTTCATGTGATCTTAAACACTCTCTGTTCTGCTATCAGTTGATAGCAGAAGCGGTCAGGTTATTTGTTTATACTAGCGTGAATGTATGTCCTAATAAATGTCAGCAAGGGATTATTCTCCCGGTCAATTCTGGACACAAAAAAGAGTACTTATTAGCCAATTGGCAATCTCTTCAGATAGCCCAGAACAGCGCTTGCAATTATTAAAACGCAAAACGGCTTATAATATAATTCGTCAACGGCTTATAATATAATTCGTCAATATCTGTGTCCAAACACACAATATGATTGGGGATATAAGGCACCTTTTGTTTTTACGAAATGGATGCAAATTGATGCGATTTCTCAGTTTAATTAGGGATAAATGCGAAAACGTAAATTGTGTTTTTCGGGGATACAGTAAGCTATAGTTGTGTGCAAGTGCTATAAGCTATAAGCAAAACAAAATAATGATATTAATGCGATAGCGATAATTCCATTATCATAAAAGACGCCGCACTTTCAGGAGGTGGCATTATGACGCCTGCGGAACCTGATTATGGGAAACGGCTATCAGTACAATTATCCTATCAGTTACTGTTTATTTCCTTTTTCTTTGTAGGCGTCGATTTTATTAGAAAGACTATATATTATCACTGTTGTAGGCAAGACAAAAGTCGGGACAGTTTACTCTAGATAGCTGATATAGCAAGTTTAGTTCTGATCTTTTTTTTTTATTAATTTGTGCTGATGCTGATTTTTATTTCCAATCTAAATATTTTATACGATTATCAGTTTTACACAAATGAGTGCTTTTTTCCACCTTTTTAACATATTGATTCTATTATTATATATATTATCTATATTTTTTCATATAAACATATTATGTATAGTGGGCTTTTGACGTTAGTAAGCGATTTTAAAACAGATGCGTTTTCACTGACTGTAGATGCGATATAAATGCGATTTTTAGGAATGAAAATGCGAAAAACCAAGTCTTTTCGTCAAAAAAGCAAATCACTAAATATACCTTACCGAAATTGTCAATAATTCAATAATCTGATAATAAAATAAACTATCAAATCCTAACCTTTCAAAGAAAAATTCACTTTGCCTTCTTGGCTTGAACATTTTAAAGCCCCCTGCTTTCGTGGCTAACTGAAGCGTATGATGTAATGTGTTTTTTCTACTCCCACTATAGTAAGACGTCAACAAACGAGCGGCCTGCTCTTAGAAAGTTTGACATATGTATATACATATATATATATATATATATAAATATATATATATATATA
>Ga0208996_1000009_pt1 | contig 10525 bp, 7 predicted proteins | sample MedBloCAOM2_O3_FD_187846 | JGI IMG/M metagenome (GOLD analysis project Ga0208996, IMG submission 187846) | Forest soil microbial communities from El Dorado National Forest, California, USA - Mediterranean Blodgett CA OM2_O3 (SPAdes) (version 2) | ecosystem: Environmental > Terrestrial > Soil >...
AAAAGTCTGTGATGTGAAAAAAATTTTTTCGACCTACCTAAAAAAAGTTCACGACAACGTTACTTTATTTTTACAGCTATCCCTAGTATAAATTATTTCTGTGATAATACTTCAATACGATTTTTCTGTCAGCCTAATAGTTTACGCGGAAAAAATAAAAATTCTCCGTTCCAAGTTTGGACTTAGAAAAATTTGCTTTCATGAAACGATATGACATGTTTAAAAAATCATAGCTCTGTTATTTGAAGAGATATTGCGACGATCAAAAAAGCAGTCTGCTAGTCTCACTGAGCCACGTATTTCCCATACAATACTTTGACAAAAAACAAAAAAGTCTGTGATGTGAAAAAAATTTTTTCGACCTACCTAAAAAAAGTTCACGACAACGTTACTTTATTTTTACAGCACTCGAGTGTATGATTTATTTCTGTGATAATACTTCAATACGATTTTTTTGTCCGGATAATAGTTTACCTGGAAAAATATTCTTATAAAATTGCCTCGGGCTATGAAAACTTTAAAAATTAATAACTTATTCATTAATAGAGCTTTTGAAAAAATGCAAAGACTATTGGATTCCTTATAAAAAACTACATACTATACTCTGTTGAAATCTGCCAAATGATTATTTTTAACAAAAAAAAATTCCACCCCTAAACTAGATATATATTAAAAATTTATTTTGAAGTGGTTTTGGTTACTACTCTGTATATGCATGAAAAAGTTTAAATAGTTTGCTTTTCTATCATCGCTACTTTTCCCACTATAATTTAAAACATCAAAGTTTTCCTGAGATTTTATGTTTTAGTCACCATATAATTTATTTTTCAAGGAATCTGTTAATAAATGCTAAAATAATTTGAAATTTATTTATTAATATTAAAGTTTATATACAAATAACTATTTACACTACAAATATACATCGATAAAAAAATATTTACAAAACTAAATCTATACATACATATTTACAATCACCCAGCTGGAGCTACAAACCGATTCCACTCGTCGATGTCGTCGCCCACATGAAGAGGAGGTCCCTCCAGCAGGTCGTCCCAGTCGATGGACTCGGCTTCAGAGTAGGAGGAGCTGGAGTCCATCTCCCCGTCCTCGTAGAGGTCGACGTCCTCAATGTCGAACCACTCCATAGGTCCATTGACTGGTTCTACGCTGAAGTCTTCCGGAAGGGGCTCCTCGTCGACCAGGCCCAGCAGCTCGTCCTGGTGGAACCATATGATAGGCTCCGGGCCGGGGTAGGCGACTTCTTCCACGACGAGGTCCTCGTCAGCCATCTCCTCTATCTCTCGTCGGGCGAGGACCTCGTCGATGTCGAGGGACAGCGTGGATGCAGAGAGGGACATCTTGGTTGTAGCTCTGGAGTAACTCGCTGGAACTCTGAAGAACGAATGGTAGAAACGAATGACGCAGTTCGTCTAAGTATACTTTCCCCCTCTACTTTCTCCCCTCTAGTTGAGGTAAACGACCTTAGATGATCAGCAGACTGTTGTACGTTTGAAACAAGAATCAAGGTCAACGACCAACGACCTTAGATGATCGGCAGACTGTTGTACGTTTGAAACAAGAATCAAGGTCAACGACCAGGAGACCATTGCTCTGTGACCAAGACCAATGACCTTAGAGGATCAGCAGAGTGTTGTACGTTCGAAACAAGAATCAAGGTCAACCACCAGGAGACCGTTGCTCTTTGACCAAGACCAATGACCTTAGATGATCGGCAGACTGTTGTACGTTTGAATCCAAGAATCAAGGTCAACTACTTTGAATGACCGTTGCTCGATTCAATACAAGGTTAGTATGGTGGGGGTAACCTTGGTGGGGAGAATGTATATAAGTTGACGCAGCGTTGAGGAGCGTCAGTTGGTTTGACTCCGCGCCCCGTGAACGTGTCTAATAGTCCTCGTGTTTGTGTTTGCCTTTAGTGAAAATGAATAGTGCTAAATATTCTTACACCAAGGAAGTTTACGAACCGTTTTCGCAAGAAAATAAATTAGGTGAAATATTAGTTAAAGGTGTTCGGAAATCAAAGATTAACGATTGTATAAAGACCGTTGCATCAAAGCGTAAAGTTAAAAATTTGTTTGAAGAATGCCCGAATTCCCAGTGTAGCCAGTGTCCGGAGTCGCTGAGTGATCAGATTATTGCTGCAGATACTCGGAACCGATCGAGTGTTTTTCATACACCTGAGGAGGTTGTTTCTTCAGACCTGAAGAAGCGATCTGTTGACTACGACTCCGGTGACGATTTTGTTACACCTCTACCTAAAAAGCTGGCTACAAGGAATAAAGGCAAACGCGTTTCTAAAGGTAAAAAATCCGGGAATAGAAATTCAGAAAAGACCGCTAAAATTACGATTCTAGATGACGTTCTCGTTAAGGAGGGTAATTCAAATCTTGCTAAAACATCTCCACTCTCCGGAGTGGAATGTCTTGACAAGCCAGTGTTACCCTACTTAAAGAACATTTGTGAAAATTTTGATCCAAATTTAGGTGGAAATGTTGAGATACTTCCGCCAGGTTTCAAGGAATATTCGCAAGAAGTGAATCCCGATTCGGTAAACTATGAAAGTCAAAATTTTTTTAAGTCGGCTATTGATGATGCTTTGGAAGATATTAAATCGTGTCAGGAAAAACTCGCGTCCCAAATTTCTAATTTAGACGAAACCGATATGCATTTAAAGTCTCTTGTAGAGCATGACGCGCAAAATTTATCATCTGGCGAACTCAGGCGACGCTTTGATGCATTGGTGAACGGTAGCGCGGCAAAGGAGGAAGATATCGGTAATCCTCCCACTGAAAACTCTGGAGGCAGTTGTCAGACGGAGGGCAAAAATTTAGAATTGGAATTGATAAAAGCTAAGAGAGATATTGTTTTGGCCCGTAAAAAATTTCATATGTTAAGCTTCGAAATAAAAAAACGCGAATTTGAGAGAGAAGAACGCGAGTATAGAAAAGGATTGGATTTATTGGAAAAAGAACTTTCTGATTTAGATGCCGATATCTCCCGTTCGTAAGCTTCCTTTGTATAGTGCTGTAGTCAATTATATTATGCTTTTTTTGCTTTATCTTGCGCTCTATTCTTTATGTAAATATTTCCGTGGTGAGAGTGATCGATACCTCCCCGTGGTTCTCACTGGTTAATACCAAATCGATCGTGCTTTTTTGCGTTTCGTGCTTTTTCGATAGTCAAACCAACGTCTAAGTATATAAAGTAGCGGCAAGAACTCTCAGTCGTCAGTTGAAGAATGGACTTCAAATGCCCCAGATGTTTGACAGTGTTCCTGAGTCAGACGGACCTGTTCAAACATATAGAAAATGGGTGCAAGAGAGCTCTTGCTGATAGGCCAGCCCCCGCTCTCCCGACAGGTAAGTCAGCGACTTTTCATTGAAAAATTATAAAGTTCATATTGAACTTTTTGTTACAGTCGACCTTACCTCCGACCAAGGGCCCTCTAGAACGAAAATTCGCCGAACGGAAAACGTATCGCCAGGTAATTATAAATGTCATGAATGAAGTTCTGCATACTAACTATATTCTTGTTTAGTTGCAGGGCCCTCCAACCGTCCTGACGATGCTCCACCGCTAAGACACACTGATCCACAGATTCAAGGAGCTAGGTCAGGTAATATCTAGACCAAACTTAGATGTTATGAAATGCTTATTCTTTTTTATTGGTTTCAGTAGACAGGTACTGCGGTCCGTGCGGTATCTACATACCGAGCAAAGCTTTCGCCGGACACCTCAGGAGTGCTCGACACAAGGCACACTGTTGGACACCCCACGCCCAGCATGTGGAGGTGAGCAGATCAGCTTTCGGAGGAAGGATCGTCAGCTACAGGGTGAGCGGTGAACAAACTCATGTGAGTGTTCGGACCTTTATGGGCGAAGTGAGTGATTATGTGTTTGACTTGCTAGGTAATGAACTTTTGAGACAAGGACAAATTAAAGTCAATTTTGAACTTTTTGGACTCTATTACTTACCTAGTCAAGATCTTAGGGACATTAAGTCTTTTTATACTAACAATAGTGTTATAACTGCCTCCGTTAATTTAAGAGATATTTATAATGATTTCACTAACACTTTAGATAGGAAAGCATCTGAATTTTTAGAGCGTGATTCTGGCTGGATACTGGAATACTTTGTAAATTTAGAAGTCAATGTAAACAAATTTAATCCATTGCGCGCTTCTTCTTACATCCCCCTACCTCCGAGCATATCTAAGAGAAAGGCCGTCGTAAATATTAAAAATGATGACCAGTACTGCTTTGCCTGGTCTGTTCTGGCTTCGGTTTACACTCCTGCTAATCACGTTGATAGAGTATCTTCATATCCAGACTTCAATTTATATTTTGATTTTAGTGGCATTGATTATCCTGTCTCCTTAAAACAAATTCCAATCTTTGAAGCAAAAAATAATATCTCTATCAACGTGTATGGAATAGAAAAAATGTTTTTAGATGGTGAACAAAGATACCAAATTGTAGGACCCCTCCATTATTCTAAACACAAGAGAAATCACCATATTAACTTGCTGTTAGTAGATGATTCCGAAGGGAATTATCATTACTGTTACATAAGAAACATGTCTAGACTTATCAGCAAACAACTGTCGGCACATAATGGCGCTATTAACTTTTGCGATGGTTGTTTGCAATCTTTTCAAACACCCGAAAAACTCAGGAATCATTCTGAAAACGATTGTAATCATGTCTCTGTCATACTGCCTAAAACAGATTTTAGACTCGACAAACTCGGTAAACGCGTTCCGAAAAACATTTTAAAGTTTGAGAACTATAAAAATAAATTGCGATGCCCTTACGTTGTCTATGCTGACTTTGAATGTCTGTTGAGAAAACTTGAAAATGTGGAAACCCCGACGAGTGATACTTTTACCGTTAAAAAGTTTGAACACGTTCCTTGCGCCTTTTCTTACTACATTAAATGTTCCTTTGATGACTCTCGCTCCAAATTCGTTACTTACACGGGTCTAGATGCACCACAAGTGTTTGTTTCTAGATTAGAGGGAGATTTAACGTATATATACCATAATTATTTAAAACCCATTATCTCTATGGAAAGATTAACACCTCAACAGCTTGAAGCGGCAGACAATGCAATTGTTTGTTATATCTGTGAGGAGCTTTTTTCACCTGAAGATATTAAAGTTAAAGATCACGATCACCTGACAGGTCGGTTCCGCGGAGTTTGTCACGGAAATTGCAATCTAAATTACAAAATTCCTTCCTACATACCCATTTTCTTTCACAACTTAAAAAATTACGATTCTCATTTGTTTATTCGTCCCCTAGCAGCAAACGGGGAGAGAGTTGACATAATACCTATAAATTTCGAAAAATATATATCGTTTACAAAGTATCTTGTGGTAGACGCTTACAAAAATTCTCGCGGAATTTTCAAACAAAAGATTTTACAGTTACGGTTTCTCGATTCCTTTCAATTCCTGTCTTCTTCTCTAGATACGCTGGCTTCAAATTTAGACGCTGACCAGTGCAGGGAAGTTAGAAAATTTTTTCCGGATGATTTACAATTTAGTTACGTGCGACAAAAGGGTGTTATGCCCTATTGTTACATGGATGATATGTCGAAATTAGATGAAACAGCTCTTCCCTGTAGATGTAAATTCTATGATCATTTAAGACAGCAGAGTATTTCGCCAGAAGATTACCGCCGAGCTTGTCAGGTGTGGGGTGTTTTCAAGTGTTCAACTCTAGGTGAATATTATGAGTTGTATTTAAAGTCTGATGTTTTGTTGTTGGCCGACGTGTTTGAAAATTATCGCGATCTTTGTTTGAAAACGTATGATTTGGATCCGGCACACTACTTCACGGCTCCAGGGCTGAGTTGGGATGCTATGTTAAAATTTACAAAAGTTCAACTGGAGCTCCTCACTGATATAGACATGCTTCACTTCTTTAAAAAGGGTATTCGAGGCGGTTGTAGTACCTGTGTTTCGAGAAAAGCCGAAGCGAATAACAAATTTTGTCCAAATTATGATCCGAAGAAAGAAACTTCCTATATTATGTATTTAGACATGTCGAATATGTATGGTGCTAGTATGCAGAGGAGTCTTCCGATAGGTGACTTTATGTGGTTGTCGACTGAAGAGATTTCAAACATAACTACTCTTTTAGAAAATTTAACGGAAGACTCCCGAACAGGTTACGTTTTTGAAGTCGACCTCGAATACCCTGAATCTTTGCATAGAGAACACAACGACTTTCCATTTTGTCCGGAAAACATTATCCCTCCTGGTGGCAAGCTTCCCAAGTTGATTCAAAATTTACAACATAAAAGAAAGTATATAATTCATTACTTAGCTTTGAAACAATGTTTGGCTTATGGTTTGAAATTAAAAACGGTTCATCGCGGTATAAAATTCACTCAGTCTGCTTGGCTAAAGCCTTATATCGATTTGAACACGCAGCTGAGGAACTCTGCAAAAAATCCTTTCGAACGCGACATGTTTAAACTAAAAATTAACAGTATTTATGGTAAAACAATGGAGAATGTCGAAAATCGGACCGACATAAAACTTTCCACTCAGTTTTCCATGAATGCTCAAAGACGCGGTGCGGAAAATTACATTTCCAAACCGACCTTCAAGAGCTGTAAAGTCTTTGAAGAAAACTTGGTGGCAGTGCAGCTGGGGAAAACTTATATAAATTATAACAAACCAATCTATGTCGGGTTTTCTATTTTAGACATTTCAAAGACCCTCATCTACGACTTTTTTTACGGTTTTCTGAAGCAGAGGTATGGTGATAAGATGTCACTATTATATTCTGACACAGATAGCTTGGTGAGTCTATTTCACACTGCTAACTTTTATCATGACATGAAATTAAACATAGATAAATTTGATACATCCAATTTTTCGGTCGACAACATTCACGGTATACCACGAAATCCATCGGTCATCGGCAAGATGAAAGATGAATTTGGCGGTCGCATAATAGAATTATTCCTCGGAACGGGCGCCAAAGCGTATTACGTAAAATCAGGCGAAGATGAGGTGAAGAAGGCGAAAGGAATCACTAAGAGTGCCGTCAAAGCACAGTTAACCGTGGAGCATTATCAAAGTGTTGTAGAGCAACAGTCTAAAGTTTATTGTACCATGTTCACATTCAAATCAGATCTGCATAAAATGTATACCAATTACATGCGCAAAGTTGCTCTATCACATTTTGACGATAAGCGATTCCTTATTCCTAATTCGACAAAAACTTTAGCTTGGGGGCATCGCGATTTGAAAAAGAAAGAGGAGGCAGAGACCGATGATGAAAACCGTTTAGATGAATTTATAAATATGATCCATTCCCTGGAGGAATTATCTAATAACTGCAGAAAGTCTTTGAAGTTTTGACAGGAGATAGGAGGATGAAAGATGTATATATACCTTTATTTTTTGTTATATTAATTTAGTTTCACTGTAGCTTCCGTCGACATCATGAGTGGGTTAAGTTTGTCCATGTTTTCTCGCCTTTATGCTTCCATTTGTGATGTATTTAATAGAATCGTTAGACGTATTTTAAGGAAAAATTGTATCGAAGAATTACCTGTATTGCACTATGTACTAGATCTAAGTGTTGTACCTGATGATGCTTTTAAGTGGTTATCGCAGAGCATGCGACCAAGCGTCGAGATAATTTCTCTTCTGATTAAGAAGCGACTTTCTTGGGATAAGAGAATGAATATTATCATTAAGCTGCTTGAAAATTCACCGTATAGAGAAATAAGTTGTATCGAAATTGAGAAATTGTTAGAGGGTGATAGTATATATTTGTCTCCATATGAAAAGCACTACTTGTTTACTCTGTTAACAGAAGAAAAGAGCGATGATGCTTTCGATCGACTGCACCGTCGTGACAAACTGTACGACTGCAGCAAGTCGTTTTCTGTGAAGAACGTTTCCCTCAATTATAGCCCCACCGAGACTCTCGTCGAAGAAGCGATCTGCGATGCAGCTCGTCTTGCTGACCACAGACTGTTGAAGAACATAATAACAGCGGCGACAGAAAATGATATGCAGTGTCGATTCAATCCTGAAGAAGATGCCGACCATAAAGCTGTCTTGTCTTGGGTACAGGAGAATTTAATAAAAGGTTGCAGCGGTGATGATAGGCTAGGTTGGTCCATGGGACCAGATTCCGCTCGGTGGCCTTCAACTGAACTAAAGGATTATGTTAAAACGCTTGACTGCCTGTATGAAATTATGTTTTGAGTCTATAGAAATAATATGTACTCTATTGTCCGTCTTAATTATCTGTTTTGTGACCTTGTGAACGCGCATGCGCGCATATAATAAATGTATTGATTTGAAAACTTGTTTCACTACCCATCCTATAAATTCCCACTTGTTCCCTTGGACTGCATCAGTTGTGAACTAGCAGCAGTGAGAGTCAGTTCAGTCTAGTGTTAATATGGCCAACTGTGTGAGTAAATATCCTTCTCAACTGAACGATAACCACACTACAAAATTAGCTGCACCGATCATAGTGAATGAAAGAAAATTTCACTTGAATAAGTCCAAGTCAAAACACGTTTCAGTTGGCTTAGCTTACGATTTGGGTTTTCAACCATGTTTAACATTTAGTGGCAACAAGACACGTCCTGTTGTGTTGAGCGAATTCGAATGGAGAGATTTTCTACAATATCAAGGTGTGTTGACTAATTATTTCTACTCTCGTGAATCTTTTGCTCCGTTGAGTACCCCAGCATTCACTGTGAGCTTTGAAACTTATAACGAAGTGAAGTATATCAAATTGGAAAATAAGCAAAACGACTACATTTGCTTCGGAATTGAATCAATAGCGCAGCTGTGGCTCTTGCTTCCTTTGATTGACTACAGACTGAACATTTTGAAGCATCAAGACTTTCAAAACTACTTTAACTCGAAGCTGTCACTTGCACAAAGTAAAAATGGAGACGTTTGCCAACACATTCTGAATGTAATAGCGCCTGCGAACAATCCCGAATCTGAGAATGTCAGTACTATGATGGAGTTAGTATATCAACATCCCGGCTTGCCAGATTTCATAAGCAAGTGTAACATACAGTATTATACCACGTACTAAGCACCAAGATGAAGACTGTCAGGTTCAGTGAAGAAGCGAATCAAGTTTATTACCTTCGTGATTATCCTGTTGAATCTCAAGAGGTTAGAAAACCATATTGGATGCAACGTCGTGCGGATGATGAGCGGTTCAAAAGGAGGATAGGTGAACTTGCCAAAGTACTTGATAGGATACTTGACAGTGAACATCGAAAGAAGATACTTTTTTATATACAACAATGTACTTGAACGTATATTAATAAATGAATGTATACTTCTGTTTTGTTTTATTTAATTAAAAAGCAAAAATATTTTAGAATCTTTATTCAATTAAAAAAAATACATTTCACAATATAGCATTTTTTGATAGCCAGGAATTATGTGTTTTATCTAGACCCAACCATTTAACAAAGACCATGTTTCCACGACGTTTCAACACCTTTTCGACTAGAAAGACGTCAGAATATTTAACCTTCTGCAGCTCGAGCTCGTAGAACCCACCTTCGATGTTCTCGCCTTTTTCATCCACCAGCAGGTAAGTTCTAGGATTGGTAGGTTTGACTTTTCTTATTTTGAAAATCTCATTGGACCAATTGGGCGTATATCCTTTCTTGAAGGCTTCCCTGTACTTGCTAATCCTCACGTGATCACCTACTGTAAATTTTGCTTTGCGAGGATCGATAGTCTTTAAATGGCTGTAGGCAGAATTCAATATTTTCTTCTCGTTCCGCATAGAGACATCATCAGGTTTGAAACCGGTGGTACTATGTTTTGTGTTATTGTACTTTGAAACGATTTGTTGTAAAATAGGTAACCACTTATAATTTCCCTGTAAGCTAAATTCTTTCCACATCATGTTTTTGATTGTGCGATTACATCTTTCGACTAGACTCGCTTTAGGGTTGGAATAGGTTGTGTAATGATTGATCTTTTGTTTCTCTATTAATTCTTGAAAATGTTTATTGAAAAACTCTTTACCTTGATCGGTCTGCAGATTTTTTGGCATAACCTTAACTTCATTCAGTATCTGCTTCATAGCTTTCGTAACTTCTTCGCCGGTTTTCCTCTTTACCGGTCTGGCCCATAACTTTTTACTAAACGCATTTAAAACCATCAGAATATATCTGAAACCTCTGTTGGTAGAAGCATATGGAATCATTTCCACAAGATCTGCTTGATATAGATCATGTAACCCTTTTATTATTGTACGTCGTCGTTTAAAGTTTTTTCGGGCCGGCTTGTGCAACTCTTCTATAACAACTCGTTTCACATCCATCTTTAGACATCAACTGACGTCTCGGAGTATTTATAGCTTGTTAGATCTCTTTAATCGGACACCTTATAAGCAAATTTGCTTCGAAAAATGATATTAGAGGGGAAAATAATATAGTATCCCGCATCTTCAATTCAACATTATCCAGAGAATTCACTTTTGT
>Ga0208996_1000010_pt1 | contig 10467 bp, 8 predicted proteins | sample MedBloCAOM2_O3_FD_187846 | JGI IMG/M metagenome (GOLD analysis project Ga0208996, IMG submission 187846) | Forest soil microbial communities from El Dorado National Forest, California, USA - Mediterranean Blodgett CA OM2_O3 (SPAdes) (version 2) | ecosystem: Environmental > Terrestrial > Soil >...
TTCCGTTGCCGTTGTTGGTCAAGAGCCCCTGGCCCGCACGTACGATGGCGGCCACGGCTATCGTTCAATGTGGGCACATCACGCGCCGATCGAGCATTGGGTTATAGCCTGACGTGACGCGCTTGTCAGAAAGATGGCGTACCATGTATTAGTTTGTCATCTAATTCGGAACGGCGATGCAGGACGACCACCGGCGGCTTCAGGATGGTTTCGGGGCGCTCGTATCCAGCGCGGCGCGGCAGTGGCGGCGCGCGGTGGACCGCCGTCTGCGCCCGTTCGGCCTGAGTGAGGCGACATGGCTGCCGCTGATCTACCTGGCCCGAGCGGCGGGGCCGATGCGGCAGAAGGACCTCGCCGCCGCACTCACACTAGACGGTTCATCCGTGGTGCGATTGCTCGATGCCCTGGAAGCGTCCGGCCTGATTGAGCGTGGCGAAGAAAACACCGACCGCCGTGCCAAGCTCATTTCCATCACAGCGCAAGGCTGGTCGATCATCGAGCAGGTCGAGATCGTTGCCCGCGACGTGCGCAACGCGACGCTCGGCGGCCTGTCCGACGACGATCTCCGCGTCGCAACTCGTGTGCTGGACAGCATCTGCCGGAATCTCGCACGCCAGGCGGGGCAGGAGGAATGAGCACGGCCATCGGCGCACCGGCCGCACAAGCCAGCGGTACCCGCATGCTCGTCACGATCTGCACCATCCTGGCCACGCTGATGCAGTCGCTCGACAGCACCATCGCCAACGTGGCGCTGCCGTACATGCAGGGGACGATGTCGGCGAGCCAGGAGGAGATCAACTGGGTCCTGACCAGCTATATTGTGGCCGCCGCGATCATGACGGCGCCGACCGGATTCCTGGCCTCGCGCTTCGGCCGCACACGGCTTTTTGTGGTGGCCGTCACCGGCTTCACCATCGCCTCTGCGCTGTGCGGGTTGGCCGAATCGCTCGGCCAGATCGTCATGTTTCGCATCATGCAGGGCATGTTCGGGGCGGCCCTGGTTCCGCTGTCGCAATCTGTGATGTACGAGCTCTATCCGCCGGAGCAGCGCGCCAAGGCCATGGGCCTGTGGACCATGGGCGTCATGATGGGGCCGATCTGCGGCCCGATCCTGGGCGGCTGGTTGACCGACAACTACAGCTGGCGCTGGGTTTTCTACATCAACGTGCCGTTCGGTATCCTCACCGCCCTCGGCCTGCTGGCCTTCCTGAAGGAGAGCCCGAGCAGCGGCAGCGCCAGGCTCGACTGGCTTGGATTCGGCACGTTGAGCCTGGCGATCGGCTCGTTGCAGATGATGCTTGACCGCGGCGAGACGCTGGATTGGTTCAATTCCCGCGAGATCATTCTGGAGGGGCTGATTGCCGCGATCGCATTCTACGTGTTCCTGGTGCAGTTCTTCCTGGCACCGCGGCCGTTCCTGTCACCGAAGCTGTTCGCCGACCAGAACTTCACCATTGGCGCCTTTCTGTACGCCATCATGGGCTTGATCATGTACGCGTCGCTGGCGCTGCTGGCGCCGTATCTTCAGACGCTGATGAACTATCCCGTTGCGCTCGCCGGTATCGCACTGGCGCCACGCGGTGCAGGCCTGATGATCGCTGCGCTGATCTGCGGCCGGGTGATGGGCAAGATCAACGCGCGCCTGCTGGTCGGCACCGGCTTCGTGGTCGGCGCATATGCGCTACGCGAGATGACGCTGTGGACGCCGGACATTTCGGAAGCGAGGGTGATGACCGTCGGCTTCATCCAGGGGATCAGCATCGGCTTCCTCGCCATCCCGATCAACATCATTGCATTTGCGACGTTGCCATCGGTGATCCGTACCGAGGCGACCAGTATCTACAGCCTGATGCGCAATCTCGGCAGTGCGATTGGCATTTCCATCACTGGTGCGCTGCTGCAGACCAACACCCAGATCAACCACGCTCTGATCGCGGAAGGGATCACCCCATTCAACAGGGCGCTGCAGCATGGTGCGGTAGGACAGATCTGGGATACCGGGTCAGTCCATGGAATGACGCTGCTGAACGAGCAGGTGACGCAGCAGGCGAGGATCATCGCCTATATCGACGACTTCAAGCTGATGCTTGTCCTCGCCATCATCGTTCTGCCATTGCTGCTGTTTGTACGGACCTCGCGTCCGCGGTAAGGCGTTGTCGCGCATCGGCAGGTTGGCGGGAATTGCCAATCGCGGGGCAATATCGCACCCTCGTCGCCTACGGTGATAGCGGCTTGTCCGGTGTGCGCATCTCGGCCACGGCTTGCTCGATTGGGGAGTTGCGCGTGGCAAAGGCAATTGTGGAGCCTCGATCACTGCCGCGGGCGGGTAGCACGGGTCTGGCGCCGGTACATTGAGCCCGAGCAACGGCACCGCCCAGCCGTTGCAGCCGGAAATGCCAGGGATCGCATCGGCCGCGGACAGACCCCAGCCATCGCCACCGCCGGTGGAAAGCGCCGACGGATCCCGGGATCGGGCAGGCGGCTTTGCCGCAAGGACTGGCAGACCGTCAGTTGCATATGCAAATGTGGAACGGACATATGGCCAAACAAGCAGGAAGAAAGCCGGAGAAGGGATAGAGTATGTCTGAGACTCAGGAAAAAGCGCCATCGGGCCGCCATCAGAATCCGAACACCCAGGCGGTGCGCGTTGCGTTCAATCCGCTGCGCCCGACTGAAAAGCCGCAGGAATTCTACGACGGGATCAAACAGAAATTTGCCGAGGCGCGCGATGTGCGGATCAGCTACCGGCCGGACGGCCGCGCCCAGTACACCTCGGACCTGACTGGCGAACTCGCGAAGTATGAGGTCGACCCGTGGGTCGAAACCATCGAGGAACGCGCCGCTATCAACGATACCGTCGAGTGCCTGTTCATCGGCGGTGGGTTCTCCGCGCTGCTGACCGCCGCCCGGCTGCGGGAAAAGGGGGTCGAGAGCATCCGTATCGTGGAGCGCGGTGGCGATGTCGGCGGCACCTGGTATTGGAACCGCTATCCCGGCGCGGCCTGCGACGTATCCGCGTATGACTATCTGCCGTTGCTGGACGAATTGAACCACGTGCCAAAAAGCTTCTTCGCCAAGGGGCCGGAGATTTTCGCGCACTGCCAGGCCATCGCTCACAAATACAATCTCTACGAACTTGCGGTGTTCCAGACGACGGTCACCTCCACCGTCTGGGATGAGAAAGCAAAGCTCTGGCGTGTCAGCACCGATCGGGGCGACACGCTGTCGGCGCGCTTCGTGATTTGCGCCAACGGCACCCTGTCGAAGCCGAAATTGTCAAAGATCGATGGGATGGAGACGTTCAAGGGCCATTCCTTCCATACCTCGCGCTTTGATTACGCCTATTGCGGCGCGGATCTGTCCAACCTGAAGGACAAGGTTGTCGGCATAATCGGAACCGGTGCCTCCGCTGTGCAGATCATTCCACGCCTCGGGCGGGCTGCGAAGGAACTGTATGTTTTCCAACGCACGCCATCAGCGATCGACATTCGCGACGACATTCCGACCGATCCCGACTGGGCGGCGTCGCTGAAGCCGGGGTGGCAGAAGGAGCGCATCCGCAAGCATGTCGAGACCACCGCCCCGGGGTTCGGCCTAACCGAAGCGCAGAAGCTTGACCTGGCGGCTTTGCCGCGTGAGGAAAAAATCCGCCGGCAGGAAAACCAGAACATCGAGCACCAGATGCGCATCCACGCGCGCGTCGATGCGATCGTGAAGGACAAGGCCACCGCCGAGGCGCTGAAGCCCTGGTACATGCATCGCTGTAAGCGGCCCTGCTACGACGATGAATATCTGCCGGCGTTCAATCTGCCGAATGTTCATCTGGTCGATACCAACGGCAAGGGCGTCACCCAGATCAACGAGAAAGGGGTCATGTTCGAAGGCCGCGAATATCCGGTGGATGTGCTGATCTATGCCACCGGCTTTGAGGTTCAGGTTACCGGCATCTACAATGATATCCGCGGCGAGAATGGCCTGAGCCTGAACGATAAATATGCTGAAGGCATGCGCACTGTCTTCGGCATCCACTCGTCGGGGTATCCGAACCTGTTCATCATGGGCGGCTACCAGGCATCGTTTCAGTTCAACCTGACCTTCATGCTGCAGACGCAGGGCCAGCACATCGCCGAATGCATCAAATACGTTCGCGATAGCAACTACGTGGCGATCGATGCTTCTCCTGAGACTGAGGAATGGTGGGTGCAGGAAGTGATCCGCCATCGCGGCAAGACAAATCGGAACGCGGAATGCACGCCTGGCTATTATAATTTTGAGGGTGAATCAAACCGTCGTCAGGATGGCAACTACAACGGCGGCATGCTGCAATACTGCAACCAAATGGCGGATGTGCAGAAGGACTTGCAAAAGCACTTCCGTTTCTGCTGACCACCAGGATCGCCGTCACCGGCATTGTCACGTTAACTTCGAGCGTGCTGGATGAGGGTGGCAAGGCGGCACAGACCTACGAATCGGCGCCATATTCAATGCAGGACAGGAACGCCATGCTATCAACCCGACGCACCATTCTCAGTGCAACCGCTGCGGCCACCCTCTTGCCCCGGATCAGCCGTGCGCAAGTCCCCACCATCCGTATTGGCGTGTTGAACGATCAGTCCGGACCGTATCGCGATGATGGCGGTCCGACCGGTGTTGTCTGTGCCAAGCAGGCGTTGGAGGATTTCGGCCTTTCTGGCAAGGGCTGGAATGTCGAGGTGCTGTCAGCCGATCACCAGAACAAGCCAGATGTCGGGATCTCTATCGCGCGCCAGTGGTTCGATCGCGACGGGGTGGACGCGATCGTCGACGTCCCAACCTCCTCGGTCGGCCTTGCGGTCAATACGATCTGCCGGGAGAAGAACAAGGTTTATCTCAATTCCGGCACCGGATCTTCGGATTTGACTGGGCCGCAATGCAGCCCAAACACAGTCCACTGGACTTACGACACCTACATGCTGGGCAAGTCCACCGGGGGAGCGACGGTGAAGGCAGGCGGTGACACCTGGTTCTTCATCACGGCCGATTATGTGTTTGGTCAAACCCTGCAGCGTGACACCGCGGCAGTCGTGACCAAAGCCGGTGGCAAGGTGCTAGGCAGCATCGCTTACCCGTTCCCGGAAACCACCGACTTTTCGACTCAGCTGCTCCGAGCCCAGGCCTCCGGCGCCAAGGTGCTGGGCCTGTGCATGGCCGGTGCCGACACTGAGAACTGCATCAAGCAGGCCCATGAGTTTGGCGTTACCCGCTCCATGGCGCTTACCGCCCTGCTGATCCAGGTGCGCGGTGTGCGCGCGCTCGGGCTTGAGACGGCGCAGGGACTCCACTGGAGTGAGTCCTATTACTGGGATTTGAACGACCGTACGCGGGCCTGGAATGAGCGCGTGCGGACCAAAACGCCGAACGGGGTATGGCCCAACATGACCCAGGCTGGCGACTATGCTGTGACGCTGCATTACCTGAAGGCGGTCGCCGAGATGGGCGTCGCGGCGGCGAAGGCGGACGGCCGTGCCGTGGTCCAGCGAATGAAAGCCATGCCAACTGATGATGACTGCTTCGGGCCGGGCAGGATCCGAGAGGATGGCCGCGCGCTGCATCCGGTGTATCTGCTGGAGGCAAAGACGCCATCCGAAAGCAAGCAGTCTTGGGATGTGGCCAAAGTGATCGCCACCACGCCAATGGAGGAAGCCTTCCGCCCGCTGAACGAAGGCGGCTGTCCGCTGGTGAAAAGCTGATTGAGGCGCGTTCGGCTCTAAACCACGTCTGCGTCTAACGCATGAGCTTCGGAGCACATCCAGGCATAGTTCCGAAATTAGGTGGCCATTGCTCGGGCGGCCGCAACGTCGCCCAACAGGATTACACAAAGCTCAGTGTTAAACGTAGAACCTACGGCTCATTCGTTCTCGGCTTCGTTTTTCTGCTCAGCCTCGATCTGTTCAGCCTTGCGCGTGCCGGGAGGCGGTGTCGTCGAAGGCGGATCGCTGGCAGGGAAGGTATCCTCGACCGCATCATCGACCTTGGCATCGCGCTCAGCGTGGGCGGCCTTTTCAGCATCCTTGTCATCAGTCTGTTCGGTATGTTCCGACATTACTACTCCTCCACAAATCAATATGTACCAACAAGAAACCCAGTCGGATCAGCGGCAGCAACAGGTTATCTGCCGCCAAAGGGGGATCATCCGGTCCCGTCACTGGGATGATCCCCTGTCATGCCCACCCTGTCGATCGGCAAAGGCTTCATCAGGAACGCATCCGCCCAGATTTAGTTACGCTCCCCGCTACGCGCCACGCAGAACATGATCAAGGCAAGCGAGGTCGCGATGGTCAACCGAGCAACCCGGCTGCAACCGCCAATCCTGCCGCTAGCGCCAAGGTCATGGCGATCGCGGTCAAGTAGCCAATCATCACGATCAGCGCTCCCCCCAGCGGAACCAGCAATAACAGCAGGAAGCCTACGAGCAGTGCTTTCCCTGGATGTTGGGCGATCATATCAAATCGCACGAGGTGCCGCGGTCGCCGGCTCCCAGCCGTGGACCCCATGGCCTGCAGACGCTGCAGCCGACGACCCAGCACCGGATGAAGCGTCCCGGTCATCGTGCGCTGCGGGGTGGTCCCGAGCTTGACGCGTTGGAGCGGCGCATGGACAAAACTGTATTCTCGTCCCTCGCCACCTTCAGGAAGGGACGAACCGCCGATCCGTGAGAGGGCGCGTGCCAGACCGTCCGGGTTGCGCGTCAGTTGCACCGCCATCGCGTCGGCTGCGTAGCGCCGATTACGCCAGATCATCGCGAGCGGAGGGCCGAGGAACAAAGACGTCCAGAGAAACAACACCAGCCGCAGAATCATGCTGATCAGCATGAACGGCAGCACCGGCGCCAGCAGCACCAGGCGCAGCCGGCGATACGGGATTACACTCCAAACCTTCTCGACGTCAGGCATGGTCTCCGCGTCCATGGCACGCTCCAACGCTTCCAGCGTCTTGTCCACCTTTTCAGGGGCTCCTTGCAGACCGGTCACGACCCCGGCCAGACCACCGAGTGCCTGCCAGGCGGACCAGCGGAATGGCAGGTCGAGGCACGTGATGAAGAAGCCCAGTGTTTGGAAAACGGCCAGCGTGCCATGCAGAAGCCGGATGTCGCCCGCACCAATGGACGCCACGAGATGCGCCACGATGCCGGCGGTTTCGTCACGATCAAGCTGATCGAGCAGGCCCCGTGTGACCAGCACGCTCGCCGGTCCATGAGCCCCACCCACGGCGGCGGCATTGATCTCCGGCGAATCGATGATCAACAGCGAGGGCGCCGGCAGCCCAGCCGCGACCGCCATTTCGGCAACGATATTTGCCAGCTGGCGTTCTTCTCGGTCGTTGGTGTCGGCTGCCCGGGCGTGCAGACGGGCGGCCAGGGGACCGCTTGCACCGTGCAAGGACACCCAGTGCAGCACGATCCACACCAGGCACGTGGCCATCAGCGCCGGAATGCTGATGGGGGCGAGGCGCAGCAGCGGCGGGATGGTCACGCCCAGATCGCCCAGCTTGTTGACATGATCCAGAGAAGCGATGAGCTCCTGGAAATGCGCGCTATGTCCATTGGCCCAAGCCCCCAGGCCATGAGCGACATGACGCAACAGGGTCGGGACGATTCCCAGGCGGGCCAGCAGGTGGAGCAGGCCGCCGCTCACCAACAGCAGGAGCGGCGTCACCGCCGAACTCAGGACGATGCCGATTCCGCTGACGATCAGTAGGCAGACAAGCGAGAGGATGCGGGCGGAGCGGCGCCGACGTCGCTGTTCATCGAAGAAGTCGGTCCGGTCCGCAACCGGTAACGGCGAGGCCGGTGCTTCGCTCATGCGCGCTCAGAACCTGACCGTGACCGGTTGGCGGTCGGCTGCGTCTGCCGCAAACAGAACTTCAGGGGTGAAGCCCAAGGGCGTGGCGAACAGATTGGCCGGCACGGTTGTGATCGCAGTGTTGTACTGCATCACGCTGTCGTTGTAATACTGCCGTGCGAAGGCGATGCGGTTCTCACTCGACGTCAGCTCTTCCTGCAAAGCCATCATGTTTTCGCTGGCCCGCAACTGGGGTATCGCCTCCGCCTGAACGATGAAGGAGCGCAAAGACCGGTCCAGCGTCGCTTCGGCTGAGGCCCGGGCTTCGATGTTGCCGCCCGCGGCGATCGCCTGCTGGCGGGCGCGGGCAATCGTGTCGATGATCCCGCTCTCGTGGGCCATGTAGCCCTTCACGCTTTCGACAAGGTTGGGGATCAACTCATGTCGGCGCCGAAGTTGGACATCGATTTGCGACCAGCCGTTCCTCACGCGATTGCGCAACGTGATCAGGTGGTTGTAGGTCCATACAAGGTAAAGGAGTAGCAAAAGGGCGGCGCCGCCCGCGATCCAAGTGCCCATGGCTTCCTCCGCATCGGCACCGATCAACGCATAGATTTCTACGACGTCATAGCGCTCAGCATCCGTTCAGGTCTGCACCGGAGGGGTCCTCTTGTGGCGACCTGTCGGACATCATTTAGGAGCCGCGAGGATCGTTACCAATGGGAGCATAATCGAGAACATGGAGCGGATCTTCGACGCGCAGCTTGATTACACCACATCCTCTCCCCTATCAGAGGACAAAGGAGGAAAGGGTGTGACATCGAAGCTCACGCAAATGCGGGAATCAACGTCGACCAGCAGCGAGAGTTCGTCGAGGCTGGTCGTGAACCTGACGCTTCATGCTGGAGATTGTCTGCTTTTTGTTTATGCGCGAGATGGTTTTTCACTCCTGATCCAGGTGGCCGTGGTTTTGGTCTTGATGCGTGACTATGCGGACCAGGTCACAAGATCCGGAATGCATCCAGATGACATGGTCCAATGGGAAACGTCGACGCCGAACATTTGCCTATGGCACGGCTACAGGACCGGATCCTATGTGTAGTTCTCGTTGAGCCACGATCCGGCTAGCAAAAAATCCATCCGGTGAAGTGGTTTCTCTCAGTCCTTCGCATTTTTGTCGCGATTTTGGTCTGCGTCGGCGGAATGACGTTTCAAACTGCGGCGCGTACCGATGCCTTCCGCGGTAGTGGAACGCTGGGGGCCTCTGCCGCCATGCCTTGCGATCTGACGGAGGACGCTACGCCAGAAAGCGGTCTCCCTGATTGCATTCTTGACACCGGCATAGATGCCGACGACAGCGAACAGATGTGCGGTATGGATATGCTCAGTCCGCCGCAGGCCGCCAGCCTTGTGACACCGGTAGCCTATGCCATGGTCGACTATTGGCATGTTCTGCGCCGGTTTGGCGGTGTGTCGCACAAACCTGATCTTTTTCCCCCGATAGACGTCTGATCGCCTGGCGCTTGCGCCGGGGTATCTGATCACTGTCGCCTCGGACCGGCCTGCGCCGGTTCAGCGACGTGTGGCGATTGTCCCAACCCGATCAGCGACCAGCAGTCCTGAATGCAGCTGGCTGGAAGATGGGATCACGATGTCCTCAGAATATTCGAGCGCATCTGGCTGCGCGCATGCGGCTGGAGCAGGCGCATGCATTAAACCGGCCTGGGGGATTGTCCGGCCGCTCCCTTGCCTCCGAATGGGCGATGATGCGGGAGGCTGGACGCTATTTGGTACGACGGAACGTGCGCGCTCCGAAAGGCGGCGGTCCATGGTGGCCGTTGATAAATGACCACTCCGGTGCCGTTCGAATTTCTTGGATTAGGCCGCCGCTTTCGAGAGCAAATCGCTGAGGCTGATGATTTGTGCGTCGGGACGATGGGCACAATCTTCACGCCGCTGGCAACCCGTGCGGATCGTTCTCGCATCCCTCGGCCTGAGTTGCTCCAGGCTGCCAAGCAGCAGTGGCGACAGATGCCGACAATCGGCTTGCTCGAGAGTAAAATCCAACTGCTGCGACGAACACTCCATATCCGGGAGGTTCGGGTTGGTGCGGGAACGTCATGCGATCCGCAAAATAAAGGAGATCCTGAACCAGTCATTGTCATTTTGCTGGTTGATTTACACGTCGCACCAGGGACGTGCCAGCTGATGATCGAGACGGCCGCGCTTGTATCCTTGCATGCTCTTGGCCGCTGGTACCAGCGGTCGGTCGACAGCAGCGAGGCCGCCTTGTACTCCGACCTGATCCGGCTGACGGAAGCCTGCGGCGGGATCTTGGACGATCATGCCGCGACTGGTGATCCGAATTTCCGGTGTCGCACTGCCTACGGCCAATGGGCTGGACTGATAACCAGACGATTGAGCGAGGTTACGGGTCGTCAGGAATGGATTCTCAATGTCAGGACCTTTCTGTCCAACAAATGAGCACGCCATAAGCTCTGGTTGGCTGCACAGCAGAAAGCGTAACCTTTATTGAATCCAGCTGGTTGTGCCGGGACGTATGGCTGTCGAGGACGACCACACCATCTGCGACCGCATGGAACACCCCCCACGTGAACATGCGGGCGAGGCTGTGATCAACATTCAC
>Ga0208996_1000011_pt1 | contig 10430 bp, 6 predicted proteins | sample MedBloCAOM2_O3_FD_187846 | JGI IMG/M metagenome (GOLD analysis project Ga0208996, IMG submission 187846) | Forest soil microbial communities from El Dorado National Forest, California, USA - Mediterranean Blodgett CA OM2_O3 (SPAdes) (version 2) | ecosystem: Environmental > Terrestrial > Soil >...
AGTTTAATGGCTTAATCTTGCTTTACTGTCTGACTTACACGTCTATCAGTCGCGTAAGCGGGGCATATGATCACAAGATGCAGAAAGGAAAGGTCTTGGGTTTTTGAAAAAGCTACGCTAGGGATGTTAGTCCCCCTATGTTTTATTATAAATAATAAATAAAATAATAAATCAATTGGTTTTTAATTGGGATAATTTCAAGAATGACTTACTTAGTTAACTTGAAGCGATGTTTACTTTAACATTTTACTTTTTTTTTTACATAGAAAAGTAATAAAGTAAAAGCGTTCAACGACTAGAAGGTGAGTTATGTAAACAATAATCCTTCTATAAGCACCCAACATTAATTTTCTTCTTATATAAAGTCTATAACTACGATTATAGAAAATAAAAGTATTGACAATTTTATTTGTTAATGAATTAGTTTCAATATTTATGTTAATAATACTATATAAGTTGTTTACTTATTTAGTCTGAATAAAATATTGAACTGTAAAGTTTAAATAATTAAAATGAAAAAAAATATAAACCTAAATATATTACCTAATGAACCATTAAACATTGAGGTTCCTATAAATAAAGCTCCTATGATTTTTAATAAAAAAATTAATAAGCTTAATTTAAAACCTATCACTTATGTTTCTAATGACACAGGATTAACAAGACATTACCCACCTGGAGCCCAAGAATGATATAATAGTATTTATACTTTTAACAAAAATCAAATAAAAACATTACCTATTGTAGATAAAAATTTGATGAGTTTATTAGAAAGTTTTTTTAATATGCGTATTAGTCACAAGATATTAAAAGTTAAACGAAGAGTTAATAAGTTTAGACGTCTTTCATCAAAAAAAACATTTGTAGGAAGAGGAGAATTAAAACATACTAACTCTAAAGTAATAATTACAGTATATCTTTATAATATAGAAAAAATGAATCTTTTAAGGAAAATAAGAAAAGTGTTAAAATATATGTATTTATCTAAAAGTTTATCCACATTAAGTTATACTAAAGATGAACTTAATAGCGACGAACAAAATGAAAAATGAATTATATCTTATAATAGACCTTATACCTTAAAAGAATTTACAGAATCATATACTAAAACTAGAATAGATTTTAAAAAATATCCAAACACTTCAAAAATTGTTAAGAAAATAAGAAAAATTATAACATGTCGTGAAGCATATATTTCAAATATTACTGAACAAGTTAAATGGTTTACTAAGCTTTTAAAAACAATAAATCAATACCCCAAACATTTAAATAGGTTAGTTGATGGAAAAATAATAGGGAGTAATGAAAAGTTTTTAATTTTTAAACATAAAATATTAAATCTTTATTTACCTCCTTTAAAAAAATTTGCTACATTTAATGATGCTTTTGATTCAATTGTATTTAAATTTAAAGGTCAGTTAAGAAGACTTCTTTTATTACTTAAATATAGTGTAGGAAAAGATAATTTAAAACCATTTGTACACTTAACAGACATGACTGAAAAAATGTATAATAAAAAAGTGGAATTTAATGTAGTTGATTTAAATCAAATACATTTAAATAGTGATATATTTACTCAAGTGGTGGCTTTAAAACTAAAAAATAGAAAAAATAGTTTATATAAAGTTTTAAGAGCTTCTTTAAGAAAAGTAAAATTACCAGTTATAAGTAAAATGATGGAAAAATATTATGAATTTAATAAACACGATTTACTAATTAACAAGATAAGAAATTCTTATGTTAATAGTATGTTTGATTATACTACTAATACTGATCCTTTAAATAAAGTATTATTAAAATTCTACCCTTCATCTGAAAATTTAGAGATTGATTCTAAAGATAAATCAGGAAATATTAAATTACCTGTTTCTTTACAAACTTATTTACTTAGTACTTTGAAAAATATAAAACTAAGAGGTGTGAGAGTAGAAGCTAAAGGTAGATTAACAAGAAGATTTACTGCCTCTAGATCTGTATTTAAATTGAGATGAAAAGGTGGTTTAAAAAATGTAGATTCTTCATTCAAAGGATTATCAGCTACAATGTTAAGAGGTATTGCTAAATCTAATGTACAATATTCTCAGTTTAGCTCAAAAAACCGTAATGGTGCTTTTGGAGTTAAAGGTTGAATAGGAAGTAAATAAATTAAAAAGTCCCTGTTTTTAAATTTCGCGTTGCAAAAAATATAAGAAAAGAAAGAATAATGAAGAAATAGTCTGAACCATTTTGTAAAAAATGGAAATAAATAATAATTATTTATAAACAAATTTGAACAGGCTAATTGCGTCAGGGAGTACAAATATAGGACGCAGTTTGGCACCTCGATGTCGGCTTAACTTATCCACATGGATGCAGGAACTATGAAGGGTTCGACTGTTCGTCGATTAATAAGTTACACGAGCTGGGTTAAATACGTCGTAAGACAGTATGGTTTCTATCTTCTAGAGGGAATTAGAATAAAATAAGGATAGCCCCCTCGTACGAAAGGAGCTGGGTATATTAACCTCTGGTTTACCTGTTGTTTATGTGCCCAATATTAATTTAGGTATAAAGAATGAGATTTTTTCTTGTTTCTTTATACAGGGATGTTACTTTCACTTAAGTAAATTTATAGCATAGGCACGGCAGGAACGCTATGTTAGTTAAAGATAAGTGCTGAAAGCATCTAAGCACGAAACTTACCTTAAGATATTCTTAAAAATACGTAGTTGAACACTACGATTTTGTATATATACAAAAAATAATAAGTAATTTACTTATTTTACAATCAATAGGCTTTAGCTGAAAGAATTTAAATGTTTTTAGGCATATTGTACTAATTTTATTTAAAACTAATTATAATGGATATCGTGACCACAAAAAAACAAAAGTATGTACAAAAAAGTTAACTTAATTTATATCTGACAGGCACAACGTGGTATGTTTAAATCTATTTAAATTAACTAAAGTTTAGCCTGGTTAGCATAAAAGTAATGTAGCTGTTTTGTAACCAGCTGAAGCAAGTGCGATACTTGCACCGGGCTTATATAATATAAGGCCTTATAGTCAAGTGGTTAAGACATAATGTTTTCATCATTACACGCGAGGGTTCGACCCCCTCTGAGGCTATATAATAATGAGATATTACATAATATTGAATACTAATGCGGATTGATGTAATAGTGAACATAACTGGCTCATGCCCAGTCAATAGAGGTGCAAATCCTTTGTCCGCACTATTATTAAAAAAGTAATATGCATAAATATTTATTATTGACGATATAAAATGGTAATATTTATATTGTTATACTTTTATTATAATATATTTAATATACTTTATAATATCTAGTACTTTTAAAAGGTTATAGCTTAATTGGTAAAGCAAGCTGCTCATGACAGCTGAGATGAGTGTTCAACTCACTCTGGCCTTAATTAAATATTTTTAGTGTCGTTAAATCCGAGTGCTGGAACTGGTAGACAGGATAATCTTAAGATTTATTGATATGACATCGTGAACGTTCAAGTCGTTTTTCGGATAAACTTTTTATATTTATTAAGGGGACATAGTTTAATTGGTAAAACTGCGATTTTGCATATCGTTATTTCAGGATCGAGTCCTGATGTCTCCAAATTTTTAAATACTTTATAAAGATAATAAAGTATTTAAGCTAATATGCAAGTTTTTCTCAAATTATTTTTATATGTATATATCCTAAAGCTAGGTAAATTTATTTTTGTTCTCGTTTACTGTATAAGTATTAAATATACATATAAGGCGTGTTAATTTAATGGTAAAATATGGTGCTACGGACACTATCTTATAGGTTCAAATCCTATACTACGCCTAGTTTAATAACTATACTATGTTTACGGATTTTATCTATATGTTTAGTGTTTATATACATATAGATAAATAAATATATCTATATTTTTAGTTCGAGAAGCTCAACCTGGTAGAGCGGAACTCTGAAGATGTTTAGGTTGTAAGTTCAAATCTTATCTCGAACAAAAACTAGCATGTTTAATTTACTTCCCTAAAAATATATGCCTACATATAAATAGGCGTGTTGGAATTGGTAGACAAGTTTCACTTAGGATGAAATGATTAATTTCGTGCAAGTTCAAGTCTTGTCGCCTATATATAATATGTATATCTCGTAGACTAATCGGTAAGTCATAAATTTTTGGTATTTACCATTGAATGTTCGAATCATTCCGAGATAAGTAAAATAAATTTTATTTTTTATTAAACTTTATTTTTAAGGTAGATGTAGCTCAATGGTAGAGCGACTGTATGTGGCACAGTATGTTCTTTGTTCAAATCAAAGTATCCACCCATTATAATTTATATTATCTAATTAGTTTGTATAAACTAACACTAAGGACAGTTTATGCATCTAATAAATGAAAATTAATTCAGCCAGGATAGTTTAATTGGTTAAAACATTAATTTCATGCGTTAAATACGAGAATTCGAATTTCTCTCCCGGCTATTTACATATATATATATTATGTTTATAAAATTAGCCTTATTTTTTATTTGATGTCTAGATTTTATGAAAGGGATTAGCTTAATGGTAGAGCAACCGTTTTACACACGGTAGGCTAGGTGTTCAAGTCACCTATTCCTTAATTTTTGATTTATTTAATTATTTGTAATAACACAAAAAACTATATTATATATATAACTAAAAAATTAATAAGTTGTATATCAGCATTCATTTTAAAGAAAATTAAAAGGGTTAGCTTAATGGTAGAGAGCAACCGTTTTAGACACGGTAACATAGGTGTTCGAATCACCTCCTTTTCAATGCTTATTTATTCAATCTTATTTATTTTATTATCTAATGCCGTTACTTTAAGACGAGACAAATCTATATTTTTTAGTAGAATAGCTATAATAGTTTTACTTTACGCTATATTATCCGGAATACAATGTTTTTATATAGAAGACATAAGTACAGGTATAGGTTTATTTGGAGGTTTATTTCATGTAACAAGTATTACAGCAGTATTTCATATATTCATTTTTTTAATAAGTGCAGCTATTATACAACTAACTGCCTTTTACCCTAGAAAGGTTTGGTTACCTGAATATTCTTCTTTAAATAAGTTATTCTTATACAAGTTTAAATACTATGAAACAAAAATAGTAAATAAAATGTCAGAACAATTTAGAATAATAGAGTACCCTTTAATTTTATTATTTATTATAACTGGAGCCAGTTTTTTAGTATCAGCTAGTGATTTAGTTTCTATCTTCTTGTCTATAGAACTTCAAAGTTATGGGTTATACTTACTTAGTACTCTATATAGAAATTCAGAATTGGCAACATCAGGAGGTTTAACTTACTTTTTATTAGGGGGTTTAAGCTCTTGTTTTATATTATTAGGAACAAGCTTATTATACGCCAACTCAGGTACAACTAATTTAGATGGTCTTTATGTTATAACTAGTTTAAGTGATATTACAAACAATGATCCTAATAACTTGGTAAATTGATACGAATCTTATTATATAAATCTTTCATTGTTAATACTAAGTGTAGGATTTTTATTTAAGGTTAGTGCTGCACCTTTCCATTTTTGATCTCCGGATGTTTATGATGCTATACCTACAATAGTAACAACATTTGTAGCAATAGTAGCCAAAATATCTATATTTATATTTTTATTAGAATTAGTACATTATACTAGCAATTCATTATTCTCATACGAATTTAGTTGAACATCTAGTTTACTTGTTAGTTCTTTATTATCTTTAATAGTAGGAACTGTATTGGGTTTAACTCAATTTAGAATAAAAAGATTGTTTGCTTATAGTACAATATCTCATGTTGGTTTTATATTGTTAGCTTTAAGTATAAATAGCATTGAATCAATTCAGGCTTTTATATTCTATTTAATGCAATATTCTATTAGTAATTTAAATGTTTTCATTATACTTGTTAGCATAGGATTTTCTCTTTATTACTATATAGATGAAGAAGGTAAATACAAAAATCTGTCAGATAAAAATAATTCACCTATACAGCTTATTAGTCAATTAAAAGGTTATTTCTATATAAATCCTATTTTAGCCCTAAGTTTAACAATAACGATATTTTCTTTTGTAGGTATACCACCTTTAATAGGATTTTTTGCAAAACAGATGGTTTTAAGTGCAGCTCTGGATAGTGGTTATATATTTATTACTTTAATAGCTATATTAACTAGTGTAATAAGTGCTGTTTATTACTTAAATATCATAAAAGAAATATTCTTCGATAAGTCAGATTACAAAATTAATCCAGAAATAGAAAATATAAAATTACATGGTAATATTATCAATGAAGGAACAAAAACTGTAACAAAATCCGTATTTAAACTAAATAATATTGTATTATCTAGTTCTTTAAGTATTACTATATCAGTATTAACTTTAATTATAATATTATTTATATTTATACCCACAGAGTGATTAAGAACTGCTAACATCCTAGCACTAATATTATTTAATACTTAAATGACTACTACTACTTTTTTTTTTGTTTTTATTCCAATATTAGCTATTATATTATTGGCAGTTAATTTAATATTTGCTCCTCATAACCCTTATCAGGAAAAAGATAGTGCTTTTGAATGTGGTTTTCATTCTTTCTTAGGTCAAAATAGAACACAGTTTAGTATTTCATTTTTTATTTTTGCACTTCTTTTTTTATTATTTGATTTAGAAATTCTTTTAGTATATCCTTATGTAGTTAGTGCATATACGAATGGTATATACGGATTAGTTATAATGTTAATCTTTTTTTTAGCTTTAACTTTAGGATTTGCTTTCGAATTAGGTAAAAATGCCTTAAAAATCGATAGTAGACAAATGCTTACATACGTAAAGAATAACTATGTTAATATAATAGTATTCACAGGGAAAATATAATTTTTCATTAATATTGCTTTTCATTTAGCCATTTTTACTGCATTATTTATATTATAATGCAGTATAAGCTGCTCATTGGTTTCTATTCTACTTTTTTTTTAGAATAGAAAATATTTATAAATATATTATGTATAATATAATATTTAATAGTCTCCTTAATAATTGTGATACACCGAGGCCTTGAGGTCTTTATTTTCAGGATAGTGCTACACCACAAATGGAGGGGTTAGTTGAATTACATGATAACATTATGTTTTATTTAGTTATAATTTTATTTGGAGTGGGTTGAATAATGATTTCTATAGTTAGAAATTACACAAATAAAAATTCACCTATTTCACATAAATATTTAAATCACGGAACATTAATAGAATTAATATGAACAATAACTCCAGCTTTAATATTAATATTAATAGCTTTCCCTTCATTCAAATTGTTATACTTAATGGATGAAGTTAGTGATCCAGCAATGTCTGTATTAGCTGAAGGTCATCAATGATATTGAAGTTACCAATACCCTGATTTTTTAAATGCAGATGAAGAATTTATAGAATTTGATTCATACTTAGTACCAGAAGCAGATTTAGAAGACGGTGCATTAAGAATGCTAGAAGTAGATAACAGAGTTATCCTTCCGGAATTAACACACGTTAGATTTATTATAACTGCGGCGGATGTTATTCATTCTTATGCTTGTCCTGCTTTAGGAATTAAATGTGATGCATACCCAGGTAGATTAAACCAAGTATCTGTTCTTATTAACAGAGAAGGTACATTCTATGGACAATGTTCAGAAATATGTGGAATTTTACATAGCTCTATGCCTATTGTTATCGAATCAGTAAGTATAGAAAAATTCTTATCATGATTAGAAGAACAATAATAATTAAACTCTAAACCTATATGATGTGTAATAAGGTTAACTTTAAAATTATTTAAATTTCATATAAAAAATTTGCCCTTAGTATACTATTATTTTATTGTATAAAGTTATAGTAATATAATTACTATTATCTTTTACAGTATTATAAGTAGTATTTATTAATAATTAAAAAAAAAATATATACAATGAATCTGTCCTTAATACTTTTTTTAATCGGAATTTTAGGTTTCGTTTTAAATAGAAAAAATATAATATTAATGCTTATTTCAATTGAAATAATGTTGTTAGCTATTACATTCTTAATATTGATAAGTTCACTTAGCTTTGATGATATATTAGGCCAAACATTTGCTATATACATAATAGCAATTGCTGGTGCAGAATCAGCAATAGGTTTAGGTATTTTAGTTGCATTCTATAGACTGAGAGGAAGTATTGCAATAGAATATAAATAATGTATTTAGCTATTATTACTTTACCTTTATTAGGTTCAATAGTTTCCGGTTTTTTTGGTAGAAAAATTGGAGTTAGCGGAGCACAATTAATTACATGTACAAGTGTAATTGTAACAACTTTATTAGCAATCGTAGCATTCTTTGAAGTAGGTTTGAATAACATACCTGTATCAATAAATTTATTCAGATGAATAGATAGTGAATCACTTAATGTACTATGAGGTTTTCATTTTGATAGTTTAACAGTATCTATGCTAATACCTGTCTTAATTGTTAGTTCTTTAGTACATTTATACTCTATAGGATATATGAGCCATGATCCTCATAATCAAAGATTTTTTAGTTATTTAAGCTTATTCACTTTTATGATGATTATACTTGTTACAGCTAATAATTTTTTATTAATGTTCGTTGGATGAGAAGGGGTAGGAATTTGTTCATATCTTTTAGTAAGTTTTTGATTTACTAGAATTGCAGCAAATCAAAGTTCTATGTCTGCTTTTTTAACTAATAGAGTTGGTGATTGTTTCTTAACTATAGGTATGTTTGCTATACTGTGATCATTTGGTAACATTGATTACAGCACTGTATTTTCATTAGCACCTTTTGTTAATGAAAACATTGTTACAATTATAGGTATATGCTTATTGATTGGTGCTATGGCTAAAAGTTCTCAAGTTGGATTACATGTTTGATTACCTATGGCTATGGAAGGTCCTACACCTGTTAGTGCTTTAATACACGCTGCAACAATGGTTACAGCAGGTGTATATTTACTTATGCGTACAAGTCCATTAATAGAATATAGTTCTACAGTTTTAATATTATGTTTATGATTAGGAGCTATAACTACGGTATTTAGTAGTCTTATTGGTTTATTCCAACAGGATATTAAAAAAGTTATTGCCTATTCTACTATGAGTCAATTGGGAATGATGGTTATAGCAGTAGGTTTATCATCATATAATGTTGCTTTATTTCACTTAGTTAATCATGCTTTTTATAAAGGACTTTTATTCTTAGGTGCAGGTGCTGTAATTCATGCAGTTGCAGATAATCAAGATTTTAGAAAATATGGTGGGTTGAGACCATTCTTACCTTTAACATATTCAGTTATGTTAATAGCAAGTCTTAGCTTGGTAGCATTTCCTTTTATGACAGGTTTCTATAGTAAAGATTTTATTTTAGAGTCTGCATACGGACAATTCTATTTCAGCGGTACAGTTGTATATTTTATAGCTACTATTGGTGCTATGTTTACAACTTTATACTCAGTTAAAGTTTTATATTTAACTTTTTTAACAAATCCTAATGGACCTATTGTTAACTATAAACATGCCCATGAAGGTGATATATTTATGAGTTTACCTTTAATAATACTAGCTATTTTCTCAATATTTTTTGGTTACATAACTAAAGATATATTTATAGGGCTGGGTTCAGGTTTTTTTGCAGATAATAGTATATTTATTCATCCAACACATGAAATAATGCTAGACACTGAATTTGCCGTACCTACTTTATTTAAATTATTACCTTTAATATTCACTATTTCTCTTAGCGTTATAGCTATAGTATTTTCAGAATTTTTACCTAAAAATCTTATTAGTTTTAAATTCACTAGATTAGGTTATAATATATTTGGATTTTTTAATCAACGTTTCTTAATTGAACTTTTTTATAATAAATATATTACTGGTCTGGTTCTTAAATTAGGAGGTCAAACTACTAAAGTTTTAGATAAAGGAAGTGTAGAATTATTAGGGCCCTATGGTTTAGAAAAAGGTTTAATTACTTTAAGTAAAAATATAGCCAGTCTAGATACAGGTGTAATTACAAGTTATGCTTTATATATTTTAATAGGTCTTATTTTTTACATTTTAATACCTTATTTAGCTATATTTGATAATAGTTTATTAGTATTAATTTTACTATCTCTTTTTAGTGTTATTAAGAGCTTAAAATAATAAAAAGTTTTATTCGACTAAAAAATAAATAAATTACATTTAATCTTGGTAAAATATAGATTTACCATTTTTTATTTGTATTTTATTAAATAAATTTTAATTTATTAAAGGATCAGGGAGAATCGAACTCCAAATTTATGATTTGCAATCAAAATGCAGAACCATCTACAATCTGATCCTAGGTCACGTCACCATACACGATATCAGGCCACGTAATCTTGAAATAC
>Ga0208996_1000012_pt1 | contig 10194 bp, 15 predicted proteins | sample MedBloCAOM2_O3_FD_187846 | JGI IMG/M metagenome (GOLD analysis project Ga0208996, IMG submission 187846) | Forest soil microbial communities from El Dorado National Forest, California, USA - Mediterranean Blodgett CA OM2_O3 (SPAdes) (version 2) | ecosystem: Environmental > Terrestrial > Soil >...
GCCTCGGCGGAAGTCGCCCGCGACTGTGACGCGCTTGAGCTCGGGCCGGGCTTTGTGGAGCGAATCCTTGGCGTGTGCGAGAAGAGCGGCGGCACGATGCAAATGGAGGCGGCCCTCTCCGGTTTTTGCGATGGCCAGGTTTTGTAGGATCTTGGTCTGCAGCGCACCGCCCAGTCCCTTCGCCTTCTTGATGCGGTCGTCCTTGGCCGCTGCTTCCAGCTCGGCCAGCGAGGCGATGTCGAGATCCTTGTAGAGACGCAGCACCTTTTCGGGGCGGAGGCCTGGTACGGCAAGCAACTCGAGCACGCCGGCGGGGATTTCCTTCCGGAGCTTTTCAAGACTCGGATGAGAACCCGATTTGCTGAGCTTGGTGATGATGTCGGCTATGGCATCGCCGACCCCGGGTATCTCCGTAAGCCGGTTTTCAGCGACGAGCACATGCAGAGGTACCGCGAGCGCCGTCAAGCTATCGGCGGCGCGCGCATAGGCTTTGGCCCTGTAGGGATTGCCGCCACGTAACGCGGTTCGCTGCGCGTACTCTCTCAGGAGCCTTGCTACGGCGCGAGCGTCGAGGGACGGCACTCAACGAGCCTCCTGTCCAGCGTTCTGCGGCCTCGGCGAGTCAAAGCGACCTTGAACAGTCGGACCGACATCCGCCCGACTTTCGAGAGATCGCTCAAGCTTCTGCGCTGCCCGGAAGTCCTCGACGTGCTGCGTGTTCGGGCTATAAGCGGCTTCTTTCTTGAGCAGATTATAGATGCGGCCGGCCATAAGCTGCAGATGCTTCATCCTGCCATGCGGCATCGATCGCGCCTTGCAAAGAGCTCGAACGGCGTAGGCCCGGAAATAGTCAAATGCGTCTGACATATTGGTAAACGCCAGCTCAGACCTTTAGTTCTGTCGGCGGCCGTGAGAATTGCAGGCCAGCCTGCTCCAGGGTTCGGGTGGGGGAACTGGCGGGGCTGCCCTGAGCAACTTGAAACAGCGGGAACTCGATACCTCAGGGCGCCCGGCTTCCGCAAGGCCCGGGAAGGGCGGCCGTTCGGCAACGAATCTGGTCTGCATGGGCATGGGAAGAGGAGCAGACCCGTGATCGAGTGGCGAAATTCCTGGCGGACAAGGCTGGAGACGAGCGACAACAGGCCGTCGAAGCGCTCAAATTCCTCCGCGGCAACCGATCTTGCCGAAATCGCCGCGCGTGATCTGCCCTCGCTGCGCCAGCAGATGAAGCCCCTCGACCAGGATTCAATGCGAACCCTCACGGGAGTTCGTCATCGACTTCTCTAGTAAGCCCGCGATTTAAGCCATCGCTGGAACGCAGCAGCGGCTGTTTCGTTTTGCTCTTATGAACGAGCTAACATTCGTTACCGTAGAAAATTCGGTCCAGATTGCTTGGGATTATCTCGAGAGAACCGGGCAGATCGACGACCCCAAGTTCGTCAGCGAATTTCTGGTCGCGGCGATTGGGCACATGGTCCGAAACGGCGAGCGGCGCCGGCTGGCGCTGGCGAACCTCGCGATCATGGCTTATGAGCGAATGCGGCGACACGAAAAGGAAGCGGCTTGATGCCCGATACACCGATTAACAGCCGTGAGCCCGAAAAGTCAGAGGACGACATCCAGCGGGAGCAGTTGGGACCGCGGGGCGTGCCTGGCAAGGAGAGTCCGGGCAAAATGACGCCGCAGCGCGAAAAGAAAACTCCCAAGAACCTGGACCCAGGGCATACCGCCTAGGTCAGTTTATCGAGGTTGCCCAGCGGTTTTATAGGCTCTTTTTCGCCCTTCTTGACCTGTTCCTTGCCTTCCTCGGCAAGCTTCCCGTCGCCCGTTACCTCGGCGACGATCTGTTTGGTTTTCCCTGCGAGTTGATCGCTGAGTTTATCCATTTTTCTTTCTCGTCCTTTTTGGTTACGGGAGAGCCCGGTCCTTATCAGCGGGTTGCTCTTCACCACGCTGGTCGCAAACAATGCCTTAGCTTTTATCGTCGGGCATAATTCACTTCTCCTTCCGGACGCCCTTGAATTTCTTGGCCGACTTTTTGACGGCCATGAACTTGCCGCCGACCTTGTTGCGCTTGGTCATGGTCTTGGTCAGCGGGTTATCCAACTGGGTCCGCTTCTTCACCGCACCCTTACGAGCGTTATCGCCGTTAGGTTTGTTCACAGCCATGATCGCCTCCTATTTGCGTAATAATGCCCGCATCACAATTTTTGTTCCGGATCAGGAACTGACAAACCGTCCTTGGGTTTTATTCTCGGAGGCGGATATATCCTTTCAAAGAAGGCCTCGCTCCGTCCCGGCGGGGCCTCTACTTGGAGCAGCCTTTTTCTTCTTCTGTATTGTGGCTTTTGTCCCACGTTGCGGGGCTGAGAGGGGACGTGGGTCGGCGCATTCGCCATGAGACCTTCCAGGCCTGTTCCCTCGGCCTCGGCGAAGAGTTTCTTACCCCCATGCGGGTGAGAGCTGAAGGCGATGAGATTGTCGTTTGTAATGACCGCCTTTCAGCCGCTTCTTGCGTTCGAGGAAAGGCTGTTTGCGTATGCGTTGTTGAACGTGAGGTCAAAGGCGCAATGCCAAGAGATTCTGAAGGACCAAGGTCCGATCTTCAAACGCGACCATTTGGCCAGCGCGAGATCGTTTGACGGCATCCGCAACGTCTTTAGGATCCTGAGCGCAGGGCGGCCACATCGGCTACATGTCCACGCACAGATGGCTCGCGTAGTGGCCCGTCGCCGCTGCTTCGGGAACTCCCCAGCATTCGCGATGTTATCGACGGCCTGATTTTGTAGTGAGGGAGGACGCTTCATGGAAAGTACGCTCGTCGCGGAATTCGACACCCGCCGCGCGGCTGAGCTCGCGGTCGAGCACGTCGTGCAGGAGTGCGGCGTTTCTAGAGGCGACGTGTTCGTGCAGCCGACTGGCGGCGACAACTCGTCCGGCAAACGGCCGGCAGGCGCCGACGCGAAAGCGGCCCCGAACCCGGAGCAGGGCGGCAAGTTTGAAGGTGCGATAGAAGTCTCAGTCGACTTCCATGGCGAGGATGCGAAGCAGATTGAGGACGCCCTGAAGTCCGCTGGCGCCAAGTCCGTCCGGACGAAGTGAGGCGGACCCCATGACCAATTACCCGAAGCCGCCTTATCGAAATCGGCGGCAAGCGATGATGCCCAGCTCGACTGCGAAGATGGATCCGCGCCAGGACCATGCCGAGACGAGCTACAAGGGCTTGGGCGAGCCCGCCGTCATCACGGGCGGCGAGAGTGGCAGCGGGCGCCCTGTCGCCATCGCCTTCGCGCGCGAAGCCAATGTCGACGAGAGCGAGGATCTGAATGAAGTCGCCGCTCTCACTCAGAAGGAGGGAATTAAGGCCTTTCGCTCGGCCGATGATTGCCGTGCTGTCGACGACCGCGCGGTGCGGGAATTCGGTGGCGGCGCCGTTCTCGTGAGCAATTGCGGCCGGAGGTGCAAGGCGGGATGAGCAGATCGTCAGCGTCGCTCGCTGCCATGGAGGCCCGGTCGGTCGACGAAATACCGCAAGGCCCCGAGTGGCAGTACGAGCCCAAGTGGGATGGCTTCCGCTGCATTCTCGCTCGAGACGCTGACGACGTCGCGATGTTGTCCAAGAGCGGCGAGGATCTAAAGCGTTATTTTCCCGAAATCGTCGGCGCCGCGCTCGATCTGAAGGCCAAAAGATTCATCCTGGACGGCGAAATCGTCGTGCCGATCGAGGGCGAGTTCTCGTTCGATGACTTACTGCAAAGAATCCATCCTGCTGCGAGCCGTGTGAAGACGTTAGCCGCGAAGACACCGGCGTTGTACTTGGCCTTCGACCTCTTGAAGGATGGCAAGAAGGATGTCGCAGCGAGGCCGCTGTCTGAGCGGCGCCCGCTGTTGGAAGACTTCGCCGAAAGCCGGCTTGCGGGAAACGCCCTTTTTAGACTTTCGCCGGCCAGCTTTGCCTTCAAGGATGCGGAGCTTTGGCTTCGGTCTGCTGGCGGAGGCAGCGACGGCGTGATCGCCAAGCGTCTTGACCTGCCTTACCAGGCTGGCAACCGCGAGGGCATGCAGAAGATAAAGCGGTACCGAAGCGCCGACTGTGTTATCGGCGGCTTTCGATACGCCGAGAAAGCACAAGCTGGCCGCAAGGTCGCCGGATCGGTCCTGTTGGGCCTCTACGATGCCGATGGTCTGCTGCATCACGTCGGATTCTCATCCGCGATAAAGGCAAAAGACAAGCCTGGGCTGACCGACAAGCTCGAGAAGATTTCCGGCAAACCGAGCTTCACGGGCAAAGCGCCAGGCGGCCCGAGCCGATGGTCGACGAAACGCTCGTCCGAATGGACGCCGGTGAGGCCGAAATACGTTGTCGAGGTTTCCTACGATCACTTCACCGGCGGCCGGTTTCGACATGGCACGTCCATCCTTAGATGGCGATCGGATAAGCGTCCGGACCAGTGCACCATGGATCAGGTCGAGCACAAGCTCGCCCGGCGCCTCGTACGCGACATCCTCGCAAACGCTCAAGGTGATCGCCTGGAGAGAGACGGTCTGTCGTGAAAAAGGCAAAGAAAAGTCCGTCTGCTCCAGGGGCGGCCAACAAAACGAGAATTTCTTCGCGATCTGCCATTGCCTCATCATCGCCCCTCGGTCTATTGGCGCTGCATCTGCTTGGACAGTGGAGAACCTCGGGTCGCGACGGTCTGGTTTTTCTTGCCGGAGACCACGATCGGGCGGAGCGGATAGGCAGCGTCATTCACTCGCTGGATCCCTCAGCCGATGTGATGGTGTACCCTCGACTGGATAGTCTTCCATTCGATGGCCTCGAGCCATCTCGCGAGATCGCCGGCAGGCGCGCATCGGTTCTCCGCCGTCTGGCGGGAAAGAGGGGGCCGGTTTTCTTGATCTCAACAGCGGAAGCCGTGATGGAGCGGCTCCCGACACCGAAAGCGTCGAAGAATTCCGTCGTAGGCCTCAAACGCGGAGCGACATTTTCCCAACAAGGCCTCGAGAAACGTTTCGAGGCGATAGGGTACGATCTCGAAGAAGAGGCCGACTATCCGGGCGCGGTGCTTTTCCACGGAAAGACGTTCGAGATCTTTCCCGCTGGCGCGCTGAGTCCATTCAGGATCGAGCACGACGGTGACTCGATCGAGAAAATCGTGGCCTTCGATCCGGACGAGCACGACGCGCTTTCAGAGGTCGAGGAGTTGCTCATCGACCCGATGTCGGAACGCCTGGCCTTCGACGGCGTGGGTCATCGACACGCGTTGCTTACGGATTACTGCGGCAGCGCGCACTGGATCGCCGACTCCGAGGTGCCGGCCCGGGCAGATAGTTGGCTTAACTCAATTGACCAAGCGGTGGGGCCCAAGGAGGCTGAACGCGAATACATGGGCAAGGCCGAGTGGAATGAAGTCTTGAAGCGCGTCACTTTGCTGCCTCGCAAGGCCGCCTACGAAGCCACTCCCGAATTCTGCAGATCAGGCACACCCGGCAAAGATCTTCGCTCGTTCGTCGCCGAGACGCAGCGTACGGGGGCACGGCTGCTTCTTGTTGCGGCGGTCGAGGAAGATCTTCGCAAGATGGAACGGATGGCGGCTGTTAAAGCCGAGCGATACTCTGAGTGGGACACTGCAGCGCGAAGTCGCAGCAATGAGGGCGCGGTTCTGGCGGATTTCGACGCGGGCTTTGTCGTATCAGGTAAACAGCCGCTCGTCGTCGTGACCGCGACCGACGTGCTTGGAAGCAGGGCACGGCACCCGCAACCGATGGCTAAGGCCTGGTCCAAGGTGCTGGACGAGCCGGACGTTCCCGAGCCCGGCAACATCGTCGTCCATCTTCAGAGAGGCTTGGCCAAACTCGATGGTCTCGACATAGTCGAGACGGGACAAGGACCGCCTCGGGAGATGGTGCGGCTGAAATTTTCGGGCAACGACGTGGTGCTTCTTCCGCCAGCCGAATTGGCATTGATATGGCCGTACGCTGCGGATGCCGGCAAACTTAAGCTGGACAAAGCCGACGGAAGCACGTGGTGGGAGCGACGCGGCAAGGCGGAGCAAGAAATCCAGGTTGCCGCCAAAGAGCTTGTAAGGCATCGCGCCCAGCAGCGTTGCCGGCAGGCAGCCAAGCTCGTCGCGCCGGGACCCGCTTACGAGAAGTTCGTCGCGCGTTTTCCTCACATCACGACGGCCGACCAGACGAAGGCCATCCAAGACGTTCTAGGCGATCTTGCATTGGGTCACCCGATGGATCGCATCATCTGTGGCGACGTCGGTTTCGGCAAGACCGAGGTCGCGTTGCGGGCGGCCGCAGTTGCAGTGTTGTCAGGCAAGCAGGTTGCGATCGCCGTGCCTACGACCGTCCTCGCCCGGCAGCACGTCGAGACTTTCACGAAGCGGTTCGGCCCTTTAGGCATTGAGGTCGGAAGCCTGTCGCGTGCAACGTCGGCTGCGGAGGTCCGGGCTATCAAGGAAAGCTTGCGAAGCGGAGAATTGAAGATCGTTGTGGGCACGCAGGCGCTTGCCTCAAAGGATGTGAAGTTTGCCGAGCTTGGTCTGGTGATCGTCGACGAGGAGCAGCACTTCGGCGCGGAAGAGAAGGAGAAACTTTCGAGCCTCTCGAAAGGCCTTCATGCGCTCTGGATGACCGCCACCCCCATACCCCGGACACTCGCGGCGGGTCTTGTCGGCTTCAGGGACATCAGCGTCATCGCGACGCCTCCGGTTCACCGGCTGCCCATCGTGACCAAGGTTGCTCCGCTGTCGGACGGCGCCATCGCCGCGGCGCTGCTCCGCGAACAACGACGGCGCGGACGCAGCTTTCTGATATGTCCGCGCATTCGGGATCTGGAGCCGATGCGGGCGCGCTTGCAGTCCGCAGTGCCCGATCTCAGCGTCGTCTGCCTGCACGGAAGGCTGCCCGTCGACGAGATCGACGACCGCATGATGAGCTTCGTCGAAGGCAAGGCGGACGTCCTTTTGGCGACCAATATCGTGGAGAGCGGCTTGGATATTCCGCGCGCTAACACCGTCGTCGTCTGTTGGCCGGAGCACTTCGGACTGGCGCAACTTCACCAGCTTAGAGGACGTGTCGGGCGAGGTGGCATCCGCGCGTTCGCCTATCTTCTGAGCGAAGCAGAGACGGAAGCATCGGAAAAGCGGCTTTCGGCGCTGCAGGAGCTAAGCAGACCAGGCGCAGGCTTCGCCATCAGCGCGCGCGATCTCGATCTGAGAGGGTCGGGAGACCTTTTTTCTGAGAAGCAGTCCGGGCATGTCCAGGTTTTTGGGCCTGTTCTGTACAGTTATCTCTTGAAACAGGCTTCCGAAAAGACAGGCGGAGCAGTCGCCGATTGGTGGGTTCCCGAGTTGAACGTACCGGTCGCAGAGATGATGCCGTCTGGTTACGTGCAGTCGAGCGCCGTCCGTCTTGAGATCTACTGCAGAGTCGCTCGGTGCCGCAGCGAAGACGATCTCGATGATGCCGAACATGAGACCATGCGTCGGTTCGGACCGCTGCCAGCCGAGGCAGAGGACCTCTTCGCAGCGGCACGGCTGAGACTTGAGTGTAGGATGCGAGGTATTTTGCGGTTGGATGTCGGGCCTGAGGCTGTGGCGGCGACATTCCTGCCGGGCCGCTTCCCCAAGCGGATCGGGAAGCCTCTGAAACGGACAGAAGATCGAGTCCTTTACGCAGATGGAGGGACAAAACGCCCCTTCGATCGCGTCCACGCCTTCTTGGAGATCTTGGGCTTGGATGCCTGACGCCGGATTTGGCATGTTACTGTTTGGACGCGAGACGTATCGGCATCTCTCGGCGGACTTGCATCTGAAGGCACTCAAGTCTTCGTCTGAAAGCAGCTCAGATAATTGCCACAAATTGTCCCATATGCGTTGCCATGTAAGTCTTGGACACAAGGCGGCGATGACCCGACAGTCACTCGATTTATTGCGCCGGCGCTACGTCGTCGAAAAGAGACCTCTAGAGGCAAGCGTCGAGCGGATCTTGCGCTCCGACGGGCGCGCGGGAGCGCGCGCTATCCTGGCCTTGATCGACAAGCGACGCACCGAAAACCGGTCCGAAGGACGGCGCCTCCGCTTAGGGTGCCGTAGCAGTCGAAGGTGAGTGCGGTCAGGTGGGTAGGATCGGGAAAGGACATTTTGAACGCCTCGATAGATAGACATCGCGGCGTGCCAAGGCGCCGAATTTTGCAAGCGAACCTCTGGCTTGTTATCTTGGAACGGGCAACCAAAAAAAGCGTTCTTTCTTGGGTCCACTACAAGGTTTTGAAGGGCTTGTAACAAGGGGACATTGAGATAGGGGAAGCGTAAATATGGCACTGCCGCAGTCGTTCGAGCCGATTTCAAATGCAGTCCACCTATCCGAGACATGCAGAACCTGTTCGCGCCGGGTGGAATCTGGGGGACGCCCTGGATGGAGAAGGTTCTTCCGGCGATTGTCACGATAGCCGAGCTAAATCCTCCGCGCACCGTGTTCACCCGATTTGTAACGCCGTTACAGCCGGGGGAGAGGCCTGGACGCTGGCAGCGGTACTTCACCAAATGGGAATGCGCTACCCGCTCCCGTTTGTCGCCCTCGCAGCTTGAAATCGTGCCGCCGCTGTCCCGCCTGGTCCCTCCGGCAACGTCATCGACAAGCCCGCCTATTCCGCGTTCGCGGAATCTGGTCTTGCATCTTTTCTCCACGATAAGAACGTCGACACTCTCGTTATCACCGGTTCCGAAACCGATGTTTGCGTGCTGGCTACCGTGCTCGACGCCGTGGATCTTGGTTTCCGCGTCATCGTGGTCGAGGATGCGTTGTGCAGTTCTTTCGATGAGGGACACGATGCGCTCATGACGTTGTACCGCAACCGCTTTTCAGAACAGGTCGAATTGATGACGCAGGCGCAGGTATGCGACCTTTGGCATGAGCGGTGAAGAGTCGGCGGTATGAGAACCTATGCCTGTCTGCTTTGAGGTCCACTTCGGGGAACTGGTTTCTTGGAACACGCCGATAGGCGGCTTATTTCGGAACTGCTCGGTGCGCAGCTCGGCGTCCCAGGCATTGCGGAAAGCCGGGCTGCGTTACAGTGCTGCTTCGAACGATCTCTCTGCTGCGAAATCAATGTCGTCGCGTCTCCTCCGCTCTTGCTCGGTTCTAAATGGAAGCGATATGGCTGCGCTGAAAACCACTTCGAGGAGATCGACGACGAGCGCGGGCATTTTGGCCTATCGGAAAGGCGCTCGCGGGCTTGAGGTTTTGCTCGTTCATCCCGGCGGTCCGTTCTGGCGCAAGAAGGACGCTGGCGCCTGGTCTATCCCAAAGGGCGAAATCGATGCCACTGATGCTCCAGAGCAGGTCGCGCGGCGCGAGTTTGCCGAAGAACTCGGCCCGAGCGCTTCAATTGGTCCACTCCGGCCGCTGGGGGAGATCCGACAGCGTGGAGGCAAGCGGGTTATCGCATTCGCCGGCGAGGGCCATTTTGATCCGGCGGCGCTGATCAGCAATACCTTTGATATCGAATGGCCGCCCCGGACCGGTCGACGGCAGAGCTTTCCCGAAGTCGACCGGGCGGAATGGTTCGATATCGAGCTCGCGAGGACCAAGATGCTGTCCGCTCAGGTAGAGCTTCTCGATCGTCTTTCGGCGATGGCGGCCGAGAGCAACATCGAATGACGTTCAGGATTGGAATCATTTCGGATACGCATGGGCTGTTGAAGCCCGAGGCGGAACGATGCCTGATGGGTGTCGATCACATCATCCATGCCGGCGACATCGGGCGCCCTGACATCGTCGACGCGCTTCGCAGGATCGCGCCTGTCACCGCCATCCGTGGAAACGTGGACAGCGGCGAGTGGGCGCGCGAATGTCCCGACACGAAACTCGTGCGGCTCGCGGGAAAATCTATCTACGTTCTGCACGACCTGAAGACGCTGCAGGCCGATCCCGGCGTCGACGTCATCATCTCTGGGCATTCCCACGTGCCGAAGATCGACACCGTCGGCGGGGTGCTTTACCTCAATCCCGGCAGCGCGGGACGGCGGCGCTTCAAGCTGCCTATCACGCTTGCGACGCTTGAAGTCACGCCTGCGGGCATGCGACCGGAAATCCACGACCTTGGAGGCAGCTAGACTCGCTACCGCGGCAGGGAATTCACAGCGGAGAGGCGAATGCACAAATTCGCTCCGTCCGCCCGTT
>Ga0208996_1000013_pt1 | contig 8815 bp, 11 predicted proteins | sample MedBloCAOM2_O3_FD_187846 | JGI IMG/M metagenome (GOLD analysis project Ga0208996, IMG submission 187846) | Forest soil microbial communities from El Dorado National Forest, California, USA - Mediterranean Blodgett CA OM2_O3 (SPAdes) (version 2) | ecosystem: Environmental > Terrestrial > Soil >...
AACTGTATGAAGGTTCCCCGGCAACTATGTCGGATGGCCGACACATCGCCTTCCAAGCGTGCCGGTTAGGAAAGGCAGCGCTTCAGGTCGCCGTCGCACAGCCGGGCCGGAAAAACCTCGTCGCTTCGGCAGACGTTCCAGGCTTGACGGAGTACTGGTTTGCCCGATGCGGACCTTCGGGCATTGCGCCTACACGTTCAAGGTTTTGACTGACCGTGCCGGACGGACGGAGGAACAACATGAGGGCAGTGCGACTTTCTGATTCAGACAAGGAGCCGTCGATGAGGGAGCGCCCGGCTATCTGAAGATGGTGGAACCGCAATGTATGCATTTTAAACCGGTCAAAACCGCCATGGTCTTCGCGGGTGGCCTCGGCCTCGCAGCCTATCATGGCGGGGTCTACGAAGCCTTCGCGAGACGTTCGCTTCCGCTGCATTGGGTAACGGGTTCGTCCGCGGGAGCCATCACTGCGGCCGTGATCGCAGGCAATCGCGACACCGATCGAGTTGAGCGGTTGCGCGCATTCTGGAATTCCCCCCCGCCAAGCGTGTCCTTCCAGCAATGGCCGCACCTCAGCGCCTGGCTCGGAGCGGTAACAACGAGGTTGATGGGAAGCGCGGGACATTTCCATCCGCGCGTCCCCTCGATCAATCCGTTCGGCTTCCGCAGTATCTATGACCTGAAGCCGATGCGGGAACGTATCCTCTCCCTGGTTGACTTCGGTCGGCTCAACGGCGGCGAGATGCGGCTTTGCGTGGCCGCGACTGACCTCGAATCCGGCGATCCGGTCATCTTCGACACGCAGAGCCATCGGGTAGAAATCGATCACCTGCTCGCCAGTTGCGGATTTCTACCGGAATTCGCACCGGTCGAAATTGCCGGACGTTTGCTGGGCGACGGGGGATTGTCGCTCAACGCGCCGTTCGATCCGATCCTGACCTCCGAACTCGACGGCGAGCTGTTGTTGTATGTCATCGATCTCTATCCCCGCGATGGTGTGCGGCCGGATTCCCTGGAATCTGCGCTGGAAAGGAAGAACGATCTGCTGTTCGGCAACCAGACTCTGCTCCGGTTGCAGTACTGCGCCGAATTGAGGACGCTCAAGGCGCCTCATCATCGCTCTCGCGACGACCGCGGCCCCGATCGAATCGTGCTACTGAGCTATCGGCCGGGTAACGAGGAGGCGGGACCGGGGAAATCATTCGATTTATCCGTGCCGAGAATCGTGCAGCGCTGGAATGCTGGAATCGCCGATATGGAATATTCCGAACACCTCGGGTCAGGTGGAAGTCTGGTCGTGGTCCGTCGCTAGCATCTACAGTCGGTGACGATCGAATGGCGGGCGGAAAACTCGAACGCCGCCCCGGAAGGGTTCCTGAACTTTTGTTTGGAACGCCTTGGTGGGGCGCCGGTTGGTCCGACAATCCTTTCCTGTCAGGTTTTTCGTTTTGAGCTCAAATCAAGGCGTTTTAGCTACATTGATGACCAGGTTGCGGGTCTTGTCGGCACTGGATGGTGCAGACGTCGATGCCATGCAGTCGTTGCCGGTCATGGTCAGACATTATCGAGCGAACCAGCCGATCGTCAGAGAAGGCGACCGGCCTCGGGAATGCTGCGTGCTGGTGGACGGGTTTTGCGTGCGAGCCAAGACAACCTCCGACGGCCGACGGCAAATATTGTCGATTCACATTGCGGGCGATATCCCAGACCTGCAGAGCCTGCATCTTCACGTCATGGATCATGACCTCGTTACGCTCACTGAATGCACATTGGGCTTCATCAGCCATGTTGCGCTCAGGGAGTTCACGCGGCGAAGGCCCAGCGTAGCCGAAGCGCTTTGGCGAGACACCCTGGTCGACGCTGCGATATTCCGCGAATGGATCGTTAACGTGGGACAACGAAGCGGGCTAAACAGGCTGGCTCATCTCGTGATGGAGCTGCGTGAGCGGTTGCGGGTAGTCGGCAGAGTTGGCGGATCCGAATTCGAACTGCCGTTGACGCAGGAGCAACTAGGCGAAGCGATGGGGATTACGTCCATTCATGTCAATCGTATTCTGAAGCAGCTCTACAATCTGGGTGTGTTGAAGTTTCAGCGCGGCCGGATCACCATTCTCGACGAAGCCAAGTTCAATGATGTCGCCGATTTCGATCTGCTTTATCTGCACCTCGACCCCGAATTGTGATTGCAGATCATGCTGTATCACTTCCACATCGCAGAAGACGGCCGTTTCGTCGAGGATGACGAAGGGCAGGAATTTCTCGACCAAAACCAGGTTCGAAACGAAGCGATCGAGGCGTGTATTTCAATCGCCAAGGACGCCTTCACCAAAGGGAGCGCTCGAAGAGTCGAAATCGACGTGCGGAGTGAAAGTATTTCGGTTCTGAAGGTCGTGATTTCGCTTACGATCGAGGAGTGATTGTCTCGTGGGCAAGAAAGCGGGCCGCGAACAAAGCCCGCGCCCGCTTCCTGAGTGAGGTCGGCGTCACGCGCTCAAGCCGCCTGCCTTTCTTCTTCTGCCTCGAGATTGATGACCGAAGTTGCCATTTTCGTCAGCGTCTGGTCGGTTGCCTCCTCCTCGTCAAGGGTTGCCTGTAGCAGCTTGGCTGCATCCGGCATGCCGAGTTCTTCAGCCCATGTCCGCAAGGTTCCGTAGCGCGAGATTTCGTAATGTTCGACGGCTTGTGCCGCCGCCAGCAGCCCCGCATCGAGCGCCGGCATTCCCTTGAAGTCTTTCATGATCTCGGCGCCTTCATCGGTAATGCCGTTGATGGCTTCGCAAGGCTTGCCGCGCGGCGGCTTGCCGATGATGCGAAACACCTGATCGAGCCGCTTTACCTGACCTTGCGTTTCCCGCAAATGCTTGTTGAAGGCGCTCGCCAGCTGCCTGGACTGGGCGGCTTTCGCCATTTTCGGCAACGTCTTGAGGATCTTGTTTTCCGCGAAATAAATGTCCTTCAGCGTCTCATGAAAGAGATCGCTCAGCGTCTTCTGCGGTTTGCGGGTCCGGCCTGCGCCGGATCGCCGCGCACTGCCGGTTCGTTTCTTTGTCGTTCGCTTGGCCATATAACCTCCTTGTCGACGGCTCCGGAAGAAGACCCATTGCCTTCCTCTGTGCCAGACAAATAAAGGTTCCGGGAGGCGTATCGTTCCATTGCAGCAACTCGGAAGGGGGGAGTGAAATAACCGCGGGCACCGCCAACCGGATCAACGAAGTTTAGGCGGCTCTCGTTGCAGCGGGCGCGCTCTGCTCGTCGCTTCGATACTCGACGCTCAGTCCGAAGAGCGGACGCAAGCGTGTCCCGATGATGCTGCCGACGAAAGCCGCGACCACCCAGCACCAGCCGTGTAGGCTACCGGACGCAATCCCGCTGAAATAGGCGCCGATGTTGCACCCGTAGGCCAGTCGCGCGCCGTAACCAAGCAACAGTCCCCCGAGGATGGCGCCCAATGCAGACCGAGCCTGGATCCGCCATACCGGGCGAAATTTTCCGGCCAGAGCGGCGGCCAGCAACGCCCCGGCCATGATACCGAAATCCATCACGGATGTAACGTCATGAAAGATGTTCTGTTGCAGCGAAGCTGCCCGGGCGCCCTGCCAAAACGGCCAAGCCGCTACGTCGACGCCGGCGAACAGCAATATCTTCGATCCCCACAATGCCAGCGCCGAGGTTATGCCCCACGGCCTTCCGGCCAGGTACAGCGTCGCAAAGTTGCCGAGTGCAAGCGCGACCGCGCCCCATACCAGAGGCCATGGTCCCTGAACAAAGCGACGCCAGCCGTGAACCGGGCTTTGAGCTCCCGGAATCAATCGGCCATGACGCCGCCTTTCAAGCCAGACTGTTGCGGCAAACACGACAGCCATCAGCGCCAGGCTCAGGAACAAGGCCACAGGCATTCCGAACCGTTCGATCAGCGGAACAGCCCCGATGTTCGGCAGCGCCGACCACCAGGGAAGATGCTTTGCGCCGAGCGTTGAGCCCGCGATGAAAGCCGCCAGCGTGACCAGCATCCGTGTGTTGCCGCCGCCGACGGAATAGAGCGTGCCGGAGGCGCATCCGCCGCCCAGTTGCATTCCTACGCCAAACAGGAAGGCGCCGGTCAGCATGCCGATTCCGACGGCGCCATATTCGCCGTGGACCGGCTGGCCCAGCAGCACGCCCTGACTAAGCGCGGGAAAGAACAACACGACAGCGATGGCCAGCATGATCATTTGCGCACGCAGGCCGGCTCCGCGCCGATCGGCGATAAACACTCGCCATGCGGAAGTAAAACCGAACAGCGCGTGATACAGCGACACGCCGAGGGCGCCGCCAAGAAGGTAGAGCGCACCTTGGCGCCACGAGATGGTCGCCATAAGGGCCGTGGCTCCGGCAAACAGAATCGCGGCCGCGAGTGCTGCGACTTTGCCGTTGATCGAGAGCTCCGGTGAGCGCCCGGTCAACAGCGGTGCATCGACCGAAAGATCAGTCATCGTCAATCGTCTTCCAGAATCAGTTGCAGGTGTTCATCGTTCGTTGCGGTAGCGCGGCGGCTCGTCATAGCCCTGCCGGCTGCTATAAAACAGCAGCGCCATCAAGCCGCATCCCACGATCAGCGAAAATCCAACCCCGAGGCCTAACGCGACATATCCGTCTTCCGGGATTGCCTCGCCCGGAATCGTCAAGCCTCGATAGGCATAATAGCCAGCGCCCAAGAGAAGGGCGAGAAGGGCCGAAAGGGTTGCAACTGTTCCTGCACGCATGATGATGTCCCGAGTTAGGAGCCGCTCGTTCAGCGACGAAACACACTCGCGACATGGAGGTTCCTAAAGGTTTCTCCGTGTGGCGGGGAAAATGTCTGGAATCCAACCACGCTTGCTTAGGGGCAAAGTCGAGCCGTTTGCTTGTGCAGCCGACGGAGCAATCAGCGGCCGGCAGGCACAGCGACCTCGTCAAATCGCCGCGCGAGTTCGGTCAATGCGGTCCGCATTTGCGGGCCCCGCATGGCCTGACCATGCCCTGTGACGACCGTTTCCGGCGAGAGAGCAGCCAGTGCCTGTACCGATTGCCGCGCATGTTGCCAATCGGGCGTAAAGTACATGGGCGGGCCGTGCATTTCCGGTGCTTGGCTCACGGCCGAATAGGCCGATTCCTGTTTGGTCGTGATAAAGGCGTCGCCGGCAATCAGCATTCGATCGTCGCCCCGCCAGAGCGAAATGTGCCCGGGCGAATGTCCCGGTGTGTGTATCCAGCGCCACCCTGCCAGCCCCGGCACCGAATGGTCTTCCGGCAACGCGCGCAGCCGCGGCCTGACATCGACCGGACGCGTCGGATAAAGCGGCGAAAGCAGCGCCATCAGGCCGCCGCCCACGGTTGGATCCGCAGGAGGATAGGATGAGGTTCCGTTCAGGTACGGGTGCTCCAGCGGATGGGCATAGACCGGCACGTCCCAGTCTTCGGCGAGCGTCTCCAGCGGGCCCACGTGATCGAAATGACCGTGCGTCAGGATGATGGCGGCGGGCCGGCCGCTTCCGCCGAACCGAGCTTGCGCGGCAGAGCGGATGTCCGCGGCGGAGGCCGGCAATCCCGTATCGATCAGCGTCCAGCCGCCATCGCCGGCAGCCGGCGGCCCAACGAACACCACGTTGACGATCGCGATCTGCCGATAGGCGACGTCAGTCGCGATCTGGCGGGTTTTGTCGTTGCGAGCCCGATCGGCGTCCGGATTATCGGCGGCCGCGGCTTCGGAGAGGACGATTTGAGTCATGTCAGCGCGAGCCTTTTGGAAACACAGATGAACAGCCTCCGGCGGCCTTGGCCGGAGGCCGCAAGCCGCCAATCAGGCGGCTGCCCGTTCTTCCCTGTTCAAATATGCCAAGGTTACCTTGCCGACGTTCTGATCGACCCAGGCAGCCATCTCCTCTTCCTCCTTGAGCGATTGTTCAAGCAGGCTTCGGGCGCCATCCGCTCCTGCGGGTCCGCACAGCGCCAGCAGCGACTTGTAAGCGGCGATCTCGAAGTGCTCGAAGGCGTTATTGGCGAAGGTGTTCTTGAGGATTTCGTCACCGGCCATCGAATGGCCCAACGCCATCATGTTGCCCATGAAGGATTGCGCGGTGTCCTTCATCGTCGACGTCGACTCGCCGAGTGAGGAGAGGCACTGCTCGATGCGGTTCAGTTGTCCTTCGGTTTCCCGCAAATGTGTCTGCACCCGGCTCCTGACTTCCGGATAGTCCGTTAGCCGTTCCGACTGGCGCTCCATCAGCTCTCTGGCCTGCGTTTCCATCGCATGCGCGTTGCGAAGACCGTCAATAAAGATGTCCCTTGCTTTCGATGCCACTTGGTTTCTCCATGAGTTTGTCGGCGAAGGCGCCGCTGAATGCAGGAAACGGCGCCGTCGCTTGCACGTTCCTAATTCTGCCGCGCCAACCATGATTTTTCGAAGCGGGCTCGATCCGCCCCTCGGCCACGAGCCGCGCCCCGGCCGGCGAGAGCGCTCTCCGGAACCGGCGGCGATCCGCCGATTGCGTTGTTCGATGAACGACGAAACCGCCGAACACTTGCACAGGCTAAACAAAGTTGGTGCGGGCTAGAAATGTGCGGTGGCCGGCTTTTCGGCGTCACGCCGGCCGGCCGGTGCTATCCCAGGGACGCAGCAGTTCGGGCGTTCTCATATCCGAAGGAACCACAAAGTCCCGCGCCGCGCCGCGGGCGGTTTGCAGTCCTTGCGGAAATCCGCTGCGCCCGCTGTAATCCGCGATCGCGGTTTTGCGATTCCCCTTCTGTGCGCTGAGCGCGCTGGCGCAAGCCACGTCCACCGCGGTGACGGCGGCGAGCGCCGCCAGTGCCAACACGGTATTGTCCTTCCTGGGATTGTCTTGCTGAAGACCGATCCCGACCGTCGCCATGTCGGCCATATCGCCCGCCACCCGGCCCCATATCCACGGCTCGGGATCGTGACTGGCCAGAATGGCGACTCCGGTCGCAATCTCCCGTGCACCATAGGCGCGCACGACCGGCTCAAGCCCCTTGATGCCAACGGCGTTACAGAGCGCTTTGGGTGCCAGCAGTTCCGCGACCCCCAGGGCAATCGAGAAATAACCGAGGCCCCGAGCCATCTCGTCGCGGCCGGAGCGAGATTGTCCGCGCAGGGCGGTTCTTTGAGCGACGCTACGCATGGAGGGCTCCGTTGGTTCCCGGCTTCAACACCACCTTGATGCAGCCGTCCTGCTTGTCGCGGAAGGTCTTGTACATCTCGGGACCGCTTTCCAGCGGCTCGGTATGAGTAATGACGAATGATGGATCGATCTGATTTTCGAGGACGCGGTTGAGAAGGTCGTCGGTCCAGCGGTTGACGTGGGTCTGACCGGTGCGGATGGTCAGGCCCTTGTTCATCACCGCTCCCAGCGGAATCTTGTCGAGCAAGCCGCCATAAACTCCCGGTATCGAAAGGATCCCCGCCGGCCGGCAGACATACATCATCTCACGGAGCACATGTGGGCGATCCGTCTCCAGCATCATCGCCTGCTTGGTGCGATCGTACATCGAGTCGATCGAGCCGGTGGCGTGGGCCTCCAGCCCGACCGCATCGATGCATTTCTCCGGTCCCTTGCCGTGCGTCAGCTCATTGAGACGCTCGATAACGCTTTCTTCCTCGAAGTTGATCGTGATAGCGCCGCCCGCCTTGGCCATCGAGAGGCGCTCGGGGAGGCGGTCGATCGCGATCACCTGCTTGGCTCCAAGCAATACCGCGCTTCTGATCGTCATCTGACCAACCGGGCCGCATCCCCAAATCGCCACGGTGTCGGTCGGCTGGATGTCGCACTGCACGGCACCCTGCCATCCGGTCGGGAAAATGTCGGACAGGAACAGGAGCTTCTCGTCGGGAACGCCGTCAGGTACCTTGATGTGAGTAGTATCGGCATAGGGGACGCGGAGATACTCCGCTTGTCCGCCAGGGTAGCCGCCGGTGAGATGGGTATATCCGAACAGCCCGGCGGTGGTGTGGCCAAACGCCGTGTCCCCCAGCTTCTTGTTGCGGTTGGTGCGCTCGCAAACGGAAAAGTTGCCGCGTTTGCATTGATCGCACTCGCCGCAGATGATGGTGAAGGGGATAACCACCCGATCTCCGACCTTGAGCGAATGCCTGGCTCCGGGTCCGACTTCGACCACCTCTCCCATGGTCTCATGACCCATGATATCGCCGGATTTCATGCCGGGCATGAAATGGTCGAACAGGTGCAGATCAGACCCACAAATCGCGCAGCTCGTGACCTTGATGATGGCATCCCGGTCCTGCTCTATCTCTGGATCGGGAACGCGTTCGCATCGAATATCGGCGGTGCCGTGCCAGACGAGCGCTTTCATGATTTCTCCTTCTCTGTCCTCCATGCTCGAACCGCAACCAAATGCATTCGTTCCAATCAAAAGTTCATAAAGCGGGCGCCGAACCGCCACTCATTTCCGGATTGAGACACAATCATTCACTCCAGGAACCTCGGCGTATGGCCGGGATTGAGTAAGCCGAGTGCATGCCGGTCGGCGGCCCAGGAGGTTCTGATGAGCGACATGGAAACAGGCCGAAAAGCCGGTGGCGCAGGTCCCGCCTTCACGGCAGCAGTTCTCATCGCATTGCTGCTGATCGCGGGGTTGCTCTTATGGCGATTGCTGCCTGGCTCAATGGCCAATGACCGTTCGAGCGGGGTTTCCATTGAGGCAAGCAAACCAGGTTGAGCCTGCGTCGCTCCTGTCAGGCAGTCCGGAACATGTCGGCCCCTTGACGATTGCGATCCATAACAGGAGTTTTTGTCATGAACGAGAAGCGACAAACACAAGG
>Ga0208996_1000015_pt1 | contig 8506 bp, 1 predicted proteins | sample MedBloCAOM2_O3_FD_187846 | JGI IMG/M metagenome (GOLD analysis project Ga0208996, IMG submission 187846) | Forest soil microbial communities from El Dorado National Forest, California, USA - Mediterranean Blodgett CA OM2_O3 (SPAdes) (version 2) | ecosystem: Environmental > Terrestrial > Soil >...
GAAAGTCAGAAGATTTGGTATTCAATTCTCACAGTTGTATTAACTGCACAAAGGAAGCTGTCGCCGATTTTACTATCGAGTATGATAATAACATCGCAGCTTTTGGTGAGAATGAGAAATGGGTCGGATGTATTGGGTCGTTAAAGGTCGATGATGAGTTTAACATGGAGATCGATCATATTGGTCGCATCCCCAAGCACTATCACATGTGGCAATCCATTTTTAATGGTACCGTCGCCGATGTGCTCCCCAAACACACGTCCTACGACCACGCAATAGACATTCAGGAAGGAAAAGAACCTCCCTGGGGCCCTATATACGCTCTATCTGAAGTAGAGCTGGAGACCTTGAAGGAATACCTCAAGAAGATGCTTGATGCCGGAAAGATCCGACCAAGCAAATCCCCAGCTGGCGCTCCAATCCTATTCATTCCAAAGGCTCATGGAAGAGGTCTGCGGCTATGTGTCGATTACAGAGGACTCAACAGAGTGACGATTCTGAATCGATACGCGCTGCCGTTAATGGATGAATTGAGGGATCGGATTCAAGGGGCTAAGATCTTTACAAAGATAGACCTCAAAGCCGGTTTTAATCTTATAAGGATTAAGCAAGGGGACGAATGGAAAACGGCTTTTCGTTGTCGTTATGGCCATTATGAGTATACGGTGATGCCCTTTGGTCTTGCTAATGCTCCCGCATCATTTCAAGCAATGATTAATGCGATCTTGCGAGATCTCATTGATGCAGGAGTAGTTGCCTATATTGACGACATTCTGATATATAGCAAGACTGAAGAAGAGCATATCGCGCTCGTCCAGGAGGTGCTGCGTCGCCTGAGTGACAACAACCTGGCTATTGAGCCGGAGAAGTGCGACTGGCATGTGTCGCGCGTGGACTATCTCGGTTACGTCATCTCTGAAGACGGAATCGAAATGTCCGATGAAAAAGTGCAATCAGTTAGAGACTGGGAAGCACCGAAGTCAGTGAAAGATATTCAGTCTTTCCTGGGCTTCGCAAACTTCTACCGACGATTTATTGAGGGTTACTCAAAGTTAACGAGGCCTTTAACAGATCTGACTAAGAAAAGTGAGAAGTTTGTATGGTCAGATGAATGTCAGCGAGTCTTTCAAGAACTCAAGGACCGCTTTACATCTGCACCAATATTAAGACACTTTGATCCGGTTTTACCGACCATTGTGGAATGCGATGCTTCCGATTTCGCTATAGGCGCTGTTCTTTCGCAAAAGACAGAAGTACGCCTACACCCTATCGCTTTTCACTCGCGAAAGTTGAATAAGCACGAGATTAACTATGACATTCATGATAAAGAAATGTTAGCCATCGTGTCTGCGTTCAAGACATGGCGTCGTTATCTCGAGGGAGCATCACATACGGTTAGTATTTATACTGACCATGACAATCTAAAGTGGTTCGCGCAAGGCAAACCACTAAATAGAAGACAAGCTCGCTGGGCCTTGGAATTAGATGGATTCGACTTTGTCGTTATTCATCGCCCAGGTGCAGCAAATGGGAAGGCGGATGCTTTATCAAGGCGTTCGGAGTACCGCCCTGAAAAAGGGGGGCTAAGCTACCAACCTGTCACGCAAGTTTTTAAACCTGGACAGTGGGTATCGGGTGATGAACCTGAAACCGTGTTAGTTTCTTCCGTGCAGTTATCAACGCTGCGACCCGTGGTCAAAATGAGTCCGTCTCTAATCGAAGAGATCGTGGGCAAGGCTGCGGTAGACCCCATCTATCAAGAAGAATATGCGCAAGCAAAGAAGGATCACGCCGTTCAAGGTGAGGTTCTCTCTGAGATCACTTACGCAGATGGGCTGCTCTATTACAAGGGCAAAATTTGGGTCCCCAATGACATAGATCTCAAGAAGCTGATCATGGAAGCCGAACATGATACCAATGTCGCAGGACATATGGGCATGGATAAGACCACCGAAATGATTAGGCGAAACTTTTTTTGGCCGAAGATGGCTGAAGAGATCGAAGACTATGTGCGTTCCTGCGAAGATTGTCAACGGAACAAAGCATCAAGGCACAAGAGGCATGGCACCCTGCATCCTCTTGAGTTGTCCTATTCTCCATGGGATTCTATATCCATGGACTTCATCGTCCAACTTCCTCTTTCCGAAGGTTGCGTTACTATATGGGTTGTCGTGGACCGTTTTACAAAGATGGCACACTTCATACCTATCAAGGAAAAAGAGAAGACGGCAGAAGGCTGTGCAAAGCTTTTCTTGTCGAACGTCTGGAGACTACATGGGTTACCGTCAAGTATTGTGTCGGATCGTGACTCAGTCTTTACCAGTTCGTTTTGGGCAGAGTTGATGAAGAAGCTCGATATCAAACGAAAGATGTCTACGGCGTTCCACCCTCAGACCGATGGTCAGACGGAACGTGTCAACCAAACCTTGGAACATTACCTTCGTCAGTTCTGTAATTATGAACAAAACGATTGGTACGAGATGCTACCTTTGGCTGAATATTGCTATAACAATTCAGTCACTACTGCTACCCAGCTCTCGCCGTTCTATGCCAACTACGGCTTTCATCCCCGGACCAATTGGCCCGTTGAAATGGAGTCAAAAAACCCAGCCTCCAAGAGTTACGCTCACTGGATGACAAGTGTGCATGAGCTCTGCGCCTCGCACTTGAAAATCACCCAAGAAAGAATGAGTCGCTACTATGACAAAACAAAGTCTGCCCCTCCGCAGTACTCTGTAGGCGACTTGGTGATGCTAAATGGCAAGAACATTCGAACCAGACGCGCAGCTAAAAAACTTGACAATAAGCTGTTTGGTCCGTTTAAGGTTAATAAAGTGGTTGGAACATCGAAGATGTCTGTAGGGCTTGAATTACCAAAGCGCTGGCGAGTCCATAACGTGTTTCATGTATCACTACTGGAACCCTATCGTCAGTCGGCTAAGGGACTTCGCGAACCTCCCGTCGCGGTTACCGAACGAGGCTTTATTGATAAGTTTGGTCAGAACCATGAGGTTGGTTATGATGTTGATGGAGCACAAGTCCTCGAAGGTTTCGAGGTAGAAGAGATCATGGGATCCCAGTTCAGCACCGATTCCGATCGTGTGTTGTACTTAGTCAAATGGGTTGGTTATCCTGAGAAATCAGAATGGACCGAAGAACCTTTGGATCACTTGCCCCGGGCAATGGTCAAGGCGTTTCACAAACGTCACCCTTCGGCGCCGAAAGACGCCAAGTTGAAGAAGTAATTAGTGGACCGCCCACTGGTCGCGAAAAGTTTGTTGTGCCTGTGCCCAAACGAAGTAGGATCGGTGCAAGTGAGTAGTTGCTAGTACTTCGGAATTGGGATTTAGCGAGGACATTACATATACCTTTTGGAGTTCAGAAAAAGATATCACTCCCACCTGAAGCCACGAGACTTGAAGGTGCCCACAGGGTTTTAATGGCTATGTATTTGTCAGGATTATCATGTCGTTTTTGTTTCCTGTTTTTTCCTTTTAAAGGTTAAGGTTTTTAGTTTTAGACATGCAAGAGATGGAATTTATATAAAGATACTTGGGTTTATTTAGGCTCTCTAAGGCTCGAGGACGAGGCCTTAGTAGAGGGGGATCTAGTGTTACACCTCGGGTACATAGGTACCTCGAGAAGGATAAGCGAGGCTTACGCTGAGGCTTAGACGCGTACACTCCCCACAACGTCACGAAGTATATTTACTGGTTACCCTACTTAGATGCTACTAAGGATGGATTACATAATCACCGACAAGCACTAAGTAAGATGACGTTGGTCTGTCGGAGTTCTTAGAACACCGTACATAAAGACAAGAAGATGTTATTGGAGCAATAATCACTCGGTTGCGTATCGTGGTTTATTAACCAACGATCGATTGGCTTCCAACTGACGTCGCATGAAGCGTCGCAGAATGGAATCACCTAGACCATGAGTTATTATTCTCATAGGCAGATCACATAGCTTCGATTCGTTCGCTTTCAGAAGAAATAAAGGAATTCCCTTTTTTCTGACCGAATTGCGGGGGAATCGTATTTCCTGTCTTTCTGACGAAAGAGCCTAAACTTTTTTATGGCAGAAGTCAGGGGCAGTAGTTTGTGGCGATTGTTAAACCGTTACGTACCCGGTGGGTATATGAGTAGGAGTAGTCTGTCAAACAGTACCTTACTTATTTGTAACGGAAGCATAAACCATTCGATCTATACATATTTGTATACATTATTATTAGTGGTGTACTAGAGTCTTGTGCTCGTCGCCAATAATAAGAGTGAGCCGTTTACATCTTATCATCTGCTTTTGCAGAAAGTCTTATTGTGCATTAGCGCTGACTCGGAGTTCCGGTAGGCTCGTTAACGTGGCTGAGTGTACTCCGAGTGGTGCTGTTCGTTCGAGAGAAAGAATTTTCATAGTCTACGAGATATCCGCTGAGGATTCTCAGGACTTAGAAGAAATATTGTTGCGAGCGCACGGTGGTATAAATACCGTGGGGCCTCGCTGGTAGATAGACGGTATCGGTTTCGATTGCGAAGTGCGAGCATAACAATATTACGCTGTGCTTTTCGTGTTGAAATTATTTCCCACCTTTTCGTGATATAACTCTCGTGTGCGAATCTTTGAGATCTACTTATACTTTTAACTCTACTGCTGTTAAAGACCTTGTCGCCTAGACTTGGAAACTGAACCCTTAGTCTTAATCGTATTTGCTCTTAGTGCAATACACCCGGGTTCACACTATATTGTTATCGAAACTTTTCCGATAATCAATACCTCTATTACCACCCCTTATTATTTTTCATCATGGCTTCATCAAGCACCGATGTCGTCCTTAGGGACTTCACAGTTGCGAGATATGCCAATGAATGGAAACAAGATGCGTCCCCCCAAACTGAGGGAACCTTGGTTAACGCTCCTGTCTGGATGTCTGACATGTACGGCCAGCTCTGCGCTGAATTGACAAAAGTAGGCGGCGTACTTAGACAAGTCCGACAGTCAGGCCTTGACCCCGAAGAATCACTCCCTGGATTAGTTAGAATCTACGAGGAGTTGCTCCGAGAGCAAAACCACTTCTATGAAGCATTATCGGCACACTCAGCAAAGTGGTTGCAAACCATCGCCCGAGAAACCTTTGCTCGATATGAAGTGGCGAGTACCCAGTTTGCCTCCCAGGTTAACATGGCAATCGAATATGTTCACCTAGCGGCAGAACAACGATCGAATGAGATGGGCCAGCATCTTCTAAAGATGATTGAAGAGCAGGCAAATCATAACTTGGGACAAATGGCAAGAGTGGGAAGTTACCTGAGTGAACGGGACGCACTCATTCGGAGTTTACAGAGCGATATTCAGTCTGGAGGAGCGGCGTTGGCAACCTTACGAATGGAAGTCAGCGAACTCCAGGCCCACTCTGCTAGCCCCGCTCGTCTAAAGCGTCAAGCGAAAACTTTCGAGGACCGGGAACGCCGACAGGCTCAAGAGTTGAGGAATATTCGAACTCAACTATTTCACCTGGAAGGCACGGTTGAAAGAGAGTTATCGGGAAACGTCTCCGACGAACGACGGCTGTTACTGAAACAGCTAGTCAAAGAAGTCAATAATTCGGTGTCCTCGGTCGTCAATAAACCTGACCTAGAGGATATCGAGATGGTAACCCCTGAGGATGAAGTCGAGGATGAAACTCACTCGCAGTTCATCGCACGAGTCGAAGGCGAAATCGAGGAAGACATCGCGCAGAGTCAACAGTTCAGGCGATCTGGAGGATCGGCACCCCCACCGGTTCCTCCTCGACCAGGACAGACCCCAGCGGCAGACCCTCCCTCGAGTCATGGTAGCAGCAGCAGCCATGGCAGCCTTCCTGAACGGCGCCCTCGAATAGGTCGACGAGGTATATCATCACCGCCCCCAGAACCGCCAGCCGGTAGAGAGAAGGCGTCCGAAACGTCCTCTGGTCGAAAGAAGCCTCCTATCAATAAGCCGAAATCTTATGCAGGAGACCGAAATGCGACTCCTACCTACCGTCAGTGGTTTAGGGTTCTCGAAGATTACCTCGATTACCATCAGGCGACCTACGATAGCGATCAAGATAAAATCACCATCGTCGGAAGTCATATGGAGGGAAAGGCCCGCGACTGGTATGACAGCCGGAAGCGACAGATGAAGGCCCTTCACCTCACAGACAATTTCGCTTCATTTTGCGAGGCCATGGACGCTAGGTTCAAGACCGACAAGGAAGATCATGTCAATCTTCGCAAAATGAAAAAAGTCCAGTACAATGGGGATGTCCAGGCGTATATCGACAGCTTGGAACACCTCAATCTCAAGGTTGGCTTGAGTGGACTGGCATGGAGGGACATTCTTAAGAATGGTCTTCCAGATGACATCTCCTACCGGCTGTCGCTCACCCAGGGTGGCGAACCGCAGGAAGATGATGCCTTGATCATTGCGATCAGAGAGCACGGTCTTGCTCACGAGCGCCGATTAGACGAGAAGAAAGGAAAAGGTGATAATCCTGCCCCTTCTTCGTCCAAGTCTAAAAAGCGTAAGCGAGGAGATCAAGGTTCCCCCGAGACTCCGGCTCCAAAAAAGCCTAAGGAGACAGGCTCGGGAGGAAGATCAGGCCAGGGCAATGCGCCTAAGGGATCTGGTGACCCAGTGTTTGCAGCTACTGATAGAGAAGTTGCACATAAGGGAATACCCCAGACTCTTATTGACAAGCGCATGAAGGCAGAACCAAAGCAATGCACCCGCTGTGGATATGATAATCACAGATGGATGTATTGTCGAAAGGAAGCTGTCGTGTCCTCGGCGAGAAAACTACGGAAAGCCGCGGCTGCTCTCAAAGGAGACCAGAACGGCAAGGGGACTGTTAAGCCCGAGCCCAATACCACCGACGGTAAAGTCAGTGCGGTAAAAGCCGGCAAGAAACCTTTCCAAAGAAAACTCACGGTAAGACACCCTGTTGTGGAGTCTGATGGATCGAGAGAAATACTGACTCATTTGAATATGAAGGCTGGCATTTCTTCGGGCCGTGTTTCGAAACCACAAACCGTCGCCTCGAGTTCGAGTTCGAGATCGCGGGTTTATGAGGTTCAATCGGAGGATGAGAATTAAATTGTTCGGTCCGGGAAGACCTTAAACTAACACCCATTTCCTTTGGTGGCCGCAGCTGCAGAAAATATACAAGCTATAGAACCACTACGAGTCGTTATACAGAATCCGGGATTTAGTCCTCTGGAATGGTAACAGGCTCCTTCGTGGATGTTTGTCATATCTATGTACCTCGGTTGTTTTTCCTTTGTATGGAATTTTATAAAAGTGTTTACTTTACAAAAAATTTCCTAGGAGTTAGCATGGGTTTTATGGGACTGTTACGAGTTTCCTAGTTGAAATGTTTGAAGTTTCATATTCAAAATTTCGTTACAATTTATCTCCTCTCAATTTATGTATCTGAGTTTTAGTAATTGAATTTATGTACTTGTTTTATAAAACAGTAGCTGAGGATGGCTTGAATAGCCGAAACTGCTGGCAGTACTACTGAAAGACACGTGTTTGCGATAATAACGTTTACTGCCTCCAATTTACTCCCCAAAGAAATAAATTCAATTAAGCTTCAATCACGACCCGTTGCGGCCGGAACTGTGTCGAAAGGCAGTTCAAAATGGTTAAGCGAAAATTTGAACACGGTGTTAGCGAGCAAGAGCTCACCAAAAAGCAAAAACTACCTGTTCCCCCACGTATTGGTAAAAGACCGATCGTGCCAATGAAACTCAGTTGGATCACTAGTGACTCAGATGTACCTGTTCGTGTACTACTTGATCCTGGGGCGAACGTGCCAATTATTTCCGATGATCTTGTGTGGCGTAAGCGCATACCAATAGTAGTCAGGGAAACGCCTCAAAAAATAAACAACTTTACTGGGGAAGACGATGATACAAGCGGTCTCGCTTATACCTTCTCCCTGATTTTAAGTTGTGGACAACATTACGTCCAACAATCATTTGAAGTATCTCCGCTTCAAGATGATCATGATATAATCCTTCCCTGGTGGTGGTCATTGAAACACCCCACCGCCTATCTAATGACGGGAAAGTCAGAAGATTTGGTATTCAATTCTCACAGTTGTATTAACTGCACAAAGGAAGCTGTCGCCGATTTTACTATCGAATATGATGATAACATCGCTGCTTTTGGTGAGAATGAGAAATGGGTCGGATGTATTGGGTCGCTAAAGGTTGATGATGATTTTAACATGGAGATCGACCATATTGGTCGCATCCCCAAGCATTATCATATGTGGCAGTCCATTTTCAATGGTACCGTCGCTGATGTGCTCCCCAAACACACTTCCTATGACCACGTGATAGACATTCAGGAAGGGAAAGAACCTCCCTGGGGTCCTATATACGCTTTGTCTCAGATAGAGCTGGAGACCTTGAAGGAATACCTCAAGAAGATGCTTGATGCCGGAAAGATCCGACCAAGCAAATCCCCAGCTGGCGCTCCA
>Ga0208996_1000017_pt1 | contig 7908 bp, 6 predicted proteins | sample MedBloCAOM2_O3_FD_187846 | JGI IMG/M metagenome (GOLD analysis project Ga0208996, IMG submission 187846) | Forest soil microbial communities from El Dorado National Forest, California, USA - Mediterranean Blodgett CA OM2_O3 (SPAdes) (version 2) | ecosystem: Environmental > Terrestrial > Soil >...
TTGGGGTTGGTGTTGGTGTTCAAGTTGGAGTTAAACTTGGATTTGTATTTGGTGTTGAAGATGGTGGAGTTAGAATTAGAGTTGGAGTTAGGATTAAGCTTGGAGTAGGAGTTGGGTTTGGAGGTGAAGGAGAAAGATGGATAGGAGGTGGAGGTGGTGGAGATGGTAGAGGTGGAGGTGGAAGTGGTAGAGGTTGTGGTGGTGGTGGAGGTAGTGGTGGACTTTGATGCAGAGACAGGCAGGGCAGGTCCAGGAAAAGGTCGATACCTGAAAATCATTTAGATGCATGTCAAATTAAAAAACAATCAGAACTATTTGCTTTGACATACTGAAAAAATTTATGTTTTACCAGTTCTTCCAGAGTCATCTTCCTTGTGGATTCCCTGTGGAGCTTGCTATCTCCAGTTACCTTCGCAGCAAGCTGGAGCTTTCTTGCTTGCTTAAAGCAAATCCTATCTTCAGCAGAGTTGTGCTGGATCAACCTGTATGACAGCACATCACTAGTCTGTCCAATTCTGTGGCACCTCCCTTCTGCTTGATACTCAACCTATTGTATATAATTTAAACAAAAATCGATCTATCATACAAAATACCGAAGCGCGCATACGAAATAGTGAAGCGCGCATACGAAATAGATAACGGTGCATGTGATATAATAAATAGAAGATACCTGTGGATTCCACTGAGGCTCCAAAATAATAATCCTGGAGCAACAAGTCAAGTTTAAGCCTGTTCCACCCTTCTGAATGGTCATGAGTAGGATGTTGTCTCCACTTGCAAACACTTCCAACTGCTTTCGGAAGTCACGTGTTCTTCCAACCAGTAAGATAAGCCCCCTTCCTCGCAAAACTGAAATAGGAATTAGTTAAAATGAATAGTGAAAGGCAAACACAAATAGTGAAAATACCTTCAGGACTTTTTTGCAAACTAATCAATAGCATGCGCAGAGCAACCGCACTTGAAAGGAAAGTTAATAAAAAGTGACAGGTAAAAAGAATTGTACATACAAGCTACTGAAAATTAACCACCTTCCATCTTGAGCAAGAAGGAGTTTCTTAACTTCTAGAAACTTAGTGCTGTCTTCAGCTTCATAAGAGTGATTTAAGTAATCTCTTACAATCCTTTGAGAGGCACCATCACTAGCATCTGTTTCTATTGTTGAATATGTGTTAGTTTATGAAAGATGTAATGTAACAATTGTTTAAAATACCTTCATCTCCTTCAGTATTCAAAGGGACCATATTACTTCTTCTCTCTTTTTTAATAAGTTTTCGCAGAACCTGTTCGTCAGACAATTTGCAAAGCGCGCCCCACACTGTAGAAGCCGAGATGGGCAGTTCGGTGTCCAATTCCAATACTAATGCAAAGTTAAAATGATGATTTCCATGGAGCTAAAAGAAGAAAAGTTTTACATACTCATTCTGACATAATCATAACTAATGCAGGCTTGCTGGAGGCGTATGATTATGCTCCAACCAACTTTCAACTCAGGGAATTCTTTTCTCATCCTGTAGCCAAGCATGGCAGAAGAGCCCAGCTTGTTTTGGATGTCCTGCTCATCTTGTGTAAAGGAGCATTTTCTTTCCACAGCGTGGAAGGGTTTACAGGATCAAAAATTAACTATGATGAAAAATCAAATAAAATAAAAAAGTTCTAAAGGATATACACCATATTTGTTAAAACCAAATCCTTCAGTCTTCGGAGCATGTACTGGTGAATGCTGCCTCCTTCTCCTGGCATTGGGGCGTCTTTCTTCAGTTTCCATTTTTTTGGCAGCACCGCATCGTCCCCCTCATTGTTGAGGAACTTTACCAAGTTCCAGTACTCCTTCTTGTGGTTGTGAGCTGGGGAAGCTGCAGCATTTGTTAGTTGATATATAATTGCAAGCTAATCCAAGAGTACTGATGCAAATATACAAAGCGCGCATACGAATAAATGAATATCGTCAAGTAATTGAAGCGCGCATGCGAACAAACGAATATCGTAGAAGTACACGAAGCGCGCATGCGAAAACATAAATATCGTGCGAGTATATGAAGCGCGCATGCGAATAAACGAATATCGTGCGAGTATATGAAGCGCGCATGCAAATAAACGAATATCGTGCGAGTACACGAAGCGCGCATGCGAATAAACGATATTCGAATTGTGCATGTGAAAATACAAAGTGGGAATGCTAATTAATGAAGAGTACTTGCTAAAATATGAATGCGCATGCGAATTTATGAAGTATACATACAAATATACGAAGTACGCATGTGAAAATATGGAATATATGATGCACACATTCTAATTATAGTGAAAAGCAGAAGTGTCATGTGCATTATGCAGTGAATATGTAAGATTTAAAGTATTATATATATTGCAAAGAAAGTAATGCAATTACCTGTAGCCACAATTCCATAGTCCCTTACAAGCTGCATCACTGCTTTGTAAATAGCAGTTTTCTTCCCACTCTTTATGTGGTCTCCCTCATCCAAAATGACCAACCTCCAGTCATACTGGCAATAAATCTCTGTATATATGGTAAATTAATTAAATAATTTGTTTATATATGGTAAATTAAATAATTAAATCATGTAAAATTTTTGTTTTACCTTTCCCTTTGCTATTGCCTGTCAATTTTGCATAGTTCGTTATCAACAAACTGAACCTAGGAGGATCTGGATCGCTCTTCAACTTCTCAAAATACTCAATATCCTAAAAATTATTAGATTTAAATATGAAATTTGAACTCACTGTTGGAAAATACCCCAGGATAATGGACTGGCATCACAGAGAAAAACTTAGTGAACCTGTTAGCTTCACTGGCCCACTGTAACACCAATGCTGTAGATTTGGTGATAATGAGGATATTATGGACTGGGAGGAATAAGGCATTTTGTACCAGGAACACAAGCAAATACAGTACAGTCACTATTATAATAAAAATAAAGTTAGATATATAACACAAATGTATTGGGTAATATATTTATAGTTGTACCTGTTTTGCCTAATCCTACTTCATCACATAGCAAAGCCCCTTTATACTCAGCCTTACCAGTCAACAGCTCATACAGGTACAAGGCTCCCTCTATTTGGTAGTCTCTTGGTGGTAAATCTTCTAAAATGATAGCAGTTAGTGAAAGGAACAAAACAAATGAGAGAATGAAACAAAACAAATGATACGATAGGAAAGTAGAATAAAGATGTTGATTCAAGTTAAGTAGTTAGTTAGTTAGTACTTTTCCAGCATTTTTAGTTCACCTCTTGTGTCTAGGATGGCCATACAGAGCCACAAAATGATTTGTCAACACCATGGAACCTCTGTCTCCCAAATAAGGCAAAACACAATGCCACAAAAGATAAGAATCCATGAACAAAGCATCTCCTTGCTTTGCTGCAATCACAGCTCCTAAATAGGGAAAGTAGACTTCCCCTCCTGAGTAATCTCCCAACACAATCAAACAGCTCCAGCCAGCATCTTTGTAATCGCGATGAAGCTCTTGAGGACTGGTGATGTTGAGTACTCCAAATCCAAAAAACCCATCAAAAACGAAGTCGTGGTTCCTACCATGAGCTTTCCTGGCAGTTCTTGCATATTTTCCATCAATGAAGCTCATCACCAAAGCTGCAATCCTCCATAGCTTCTTGTGCTTCCTTACAAATCGTCTCCCTGCTCTTGTCTTTGATGCTGGTGTGTACCCATATCTGCCAGTGCCTCCTCTCTCCTTCCACTCTCCAAGAGATATCCCAATATGCACTCCCCTGCAATCTTTTATCTCTTTACTAAGTTTTTGAAATGCTGGATTCGTTCGATCTTGGGAAAGAGATTCCACTAAGTCTGGAGGAAATAAGGTCTGAAGAAAAACAAGAACAGGTTCATTGTTTGAATTTACAATCTTACAAGATTGTGAAATGTAATGCCTAGCTGGTCTCTGTTCTCCAGCTAGAGCTGTTTGTTTTGTTACTTTCACTTGATCTCCAATAAAAACTTGTAACTTTCCTTCAAGTTACAAGTTAGATGAATGAGAAGCAAAGTGGGCGAAGCAAAGAGAACCAAAGAGAACCAAAGAGAACCAAAGAGAACCAAAGAGAACCAAAGAGAACCAAAGAGAACCAAAGAGAAGTGAAGCACAGTGAAGAGAAGCAAAGCGAAGAGAAGAGAAGAGAAGAGAAGAGATGTAAAGAGAAGCAAATCGAAGAAAATGTGTAGTAAAATATTTACCGTTCCACATTGGGTCCCTTGCTTTTTCATTCACATGCCAATCTTCAGTTAGAAACTCTTCATCCTCTTCATCCTCTTCTTCCTCTTCTTCCTCTTCAAGTTACACAGTTAGATGAATTGGAGAAGATAAGTGAAGCAAAGAGAAGCGAAGAGAAATGAAGAGCAGCAAAGAGAAGTGCAGAGAAGAGAAGCAAAGCAAAGAGAAGAGAGAAGTAAAGAAAATGTGTAGTAAAATGTATACCGTTCCACATTGGGTCAATTGCATTTTCTTTCACATGCCAATCTTCATCCTCTTCATCCCCTTCTTCCTCTTCTTCCTCTCCTTCCTCTTCATACTCCTCTAAGTCTTCTTTCTCTTCTTCCCATACATAATCTTCATCTTCTTTATCATCTTCTTCATCTTCTTCTTCATCTTCTCCCTGTTTCCATACATAATCTTCATCCACATTATCATTCAAAAAGCGTTCAGTTTCACTTACTGGTTCCTCTCCTTGCAGTCCATGTTCTCCCTCCTGCTCGTCCACTCTTGCAACCTTGTCTTCATATCCTTTTGATGTCTGATATTGTTCTAAAAAATCGTCCCAGCTTGTCAATTTGTTTTCTGCATTCTCTGCAACTTCTCCATACCCCTTAATTTCCACCACCCTGTCCATCACATCCTTCACAACCTTCTCCTCCTCACCAGCAGCCAGACATAGTTGCAGCTTTGGTCTCTTGTTGGCATTATTCTCTTCTTTCTCCAAGCTCACTGCGTAAGAATAAACAAACGCTTCTGAGAAGTAAGGAATTAAAAGAAATATACCTTTTTTGTTGCGCACATATTGCGTCTTTTTATTCCTGGATACAGTTTGTTCAATCAAAGAGTGCAGCCTCTTTTCCCCTAAGACCTTTCATTTTTGTATTAGTGAAGCAAAATGAAGGTACATGCAGTGAAGAGATTGTGTGGAGAATATAAAACAAAAAGTAGTGAAGACCAGATTGATACATTGATTTCATACCTTGTCGAAACTGTGTATATCTGCAAATTCTTCACTTACAAGCCTTGCTAAAATTGATCTCCACACTATTTAAACACATAAGACTTGCGAACGTAAACATGAAACATAAAACTAGAAAATAATAAAGATGAATAAGTGACACAACATACTTGAAGCACATTTGTTAGGTAGATACAAAGCTCTGCCAAAGTAGTCCTTAGCGATTTTGGGATGTATAATAGCTTCATCTGAAAAACCAAGAAAGAATTCTTGGGGGTACAAAGGGAACTCTTTAGCTAGTACATCTCTTCTTTGCTGAGCACTTAACAATTCCCAAACAACTACAATCCAATTACTACATGACCACCCTCAAAAACATTGCAGAAATAGTATACCTGGCTCTTCTGTGATCATCCTTGAAGCACTCATCACCTCTGGTGTTCACAGAATGTTATAAGTCGTGCACGCGTGCGATATAACACAAGTGCGCATTGCGCAAGCGACTTGTTGTTTGTTGTTGTTGGATCACTAGGATAATGGATCAGTCAGCAGTTATTTTCTCCCACATTGAAGGTACAACAAGCAACAATTATGCTTGTAATTGGCTAGTATTAAACTAAATATATATATATATAAGCTCTCAATTTGACAAGTGCCTTTCTTGCTACTGTTCAAAAGCAGTTCACTGACCTTAAAGCTGAACATACAGCTCAACTTTTGGATGCTGATGAATCTAATAGGAGATGTGTTTCTATAATTGTATCTAATCATGAAGAAATGAAGGGTATGTATATGTTTACGCTATGATGTCACGTGTATTAATAATTACGCTATAACGTCATGTGTATTAATAATTACATAGGACTGGCAGAATCTAATCAGACTCTAAGTAAGAATATGAAAGACCTAGAAAATAAAGCGTTACTGGATAAAGAGTTTATTACTGAATTACAAAATACAGCCAAGTATTATCACTTTTCAAACTGATATTCATTAATAATTTAAATTAGCATTTTCTTTATGATTACCCGTCTAACTTTTATAAATAGGGAAAACACAACTTTGATTGAGCAATTAATGCAGGAAAATGAAGCACTTAAAAATGAAACAGATTCTTTAAAAGCACAGGTATTCTATTATACACACCTTTATTTATATTTTGAGCTCATGTAAGTTATTTTAGGAAGGTTTGCTAGGAAAGGCTACTTCCTTGTGCTTTGGGGTCCCTAGTTCTGCGTTTGGAAATTTTCCTCCTGCACATGTAGTCACTATTAAGGTACAAACATAATACATTATCTTTATTTGGTAAACAAAGCTTGCGTAATATATGCGCGCATGCGTATTATATGCGCGCATGCGTATTATATGCGCGCATGCGTATTATATGCGCGCATGCATATTATATGCGCGCATGGGTATTATAATATGTGCACTTGCCGTAGTCAGCTCTTTTCTTTTGTAACAAGTAATATAATCATACTAACAGTAAAGTAAGGACCCACATTTCAAGAGTGAAGATTTCTCTCTTGACCGTGTTTTACAAAGAACCAATTTGGGTGCCAATATTTATGAATCCTCTCACAAGCCAGCACAAGAGGTTTTGAAGTCTGGTGCCCCTGACGATCGCGATCTCGTCTCCCCTGAAAACGGAAAAGTGTTAATTAGTATGACCTGCAACTTATTTGCTTTGTTTCTTTTTTTAATCAAAATCAGACATACAGAAATACAAACAAAAAATTTGGAAAGAAGGCAGGACCTATGCTTTAACATGCTTGGATATTGACCCTAATTTTACGGGACAAGCAACTGCATTTGACATTGAGATGGATGAAGCCATTGATCATCATGTGAAGAGAAGTTATCCTTCTAATTTACAACCAGAGAAAGGTACAGTTCATAAATATTACTATATAAATCCAAAAAAAGGTTTCATTTGCTAATTACCTACAGCTCTTGATACTCTGTACCCTTTCTGTGATTGCAAGTCTTTGTCTATAAAGGGTGTGCAAACCATTCAAGCGTTTTTGAAAGAGGGGGTAGGTGCATTAACTTACTTGCATTGGGAGTATGCTCTATTGCCTGCTGTAAACGAGTTGATTTGGTCTGAGGATGGCAAGGCTGTATGTAATTATGATTTATTTTATATTGTTTTTGTTAACTTTATTTTATATAGGTAATATGGGTAATAATTAACATCGAGAACTTCGAGCTCTTAAAGCCCCTCCTGCTGAAAACAAGTCAAAAAGGAGTTGAAACAGTTGCCTTCTTTGAAAAGTGGATAACATTGGATGAACTTAATAAAGCAGGTATTTATTTTCATTTACAGCAAGTTTTCCTAAACATTTCTCACATCTCACATTTCTTTAAGGAGTACCTTACCAGCTTGTACGTCAGGAGCCTGGAAAAACAGTTGTACTTTCTTTGGGTACTTTTCACATGGTTGTTGGAGAGGTAAATATTACTAATAGTTTACATTTGGTTCTCATGTTTTAACTTGCTTGATATTCAGGGAAACCACACTGCCATATCTTGGAACACCCAAATTCCACTTGCGAGCATCACTCCCATTTACTTGGAGACATACCACTGGCTTTATACTAGAATGAAGGGCAAGAAAGTTGTTCCATGGCTCCAAGCTGTTCTCAACCGTGCTTTGTTAGCTCCATCGACGTATGTACCTTTTCCTACCTTATATTTCGTATGCGCAGATATATATTTCTTATA
>Ga0208996_1000018_pt1 | contig 7606 bp, 10 predicted proteins | sample MedBloCAOM2_O3_FD_187846 | JGI IMG/M metagenome (GOLD analysis project Ga0208996, IMG submission 187846) | Forest soil microbial communities from El Dorado National Forest, California, USA - Mediterranean Blodgett CA OM2_O3 (SPAdes) (version 2) | ecosystem: Environmental > Terrestrial > Soil >...
TCACCCTGATCCACTCCTGATCCACCCTCCCTGATCGTCCATTCCACCCCTGAACCCTAACCACTGTTATTGTTACACCTTAACCTCAAGAGATGTTTCCTTGAGTCTGCTGCACTCGCGCATCCGAATCCTGAGCCACATATACAAACTTCGACCTGCATGCCGTTGCCTCGCTTAAATCTTCATTAGTTTCCTGCATCGTGTTCGTATGAAACCGGTCCCGTACATACAAGCACCCACTCCCTTCACGGTTGACACTCATGTTACCCCGTATCATGTCCGGTCCATCGGATAGTGTTCCCGCTTCCTGTCAGGACCTTTTTAGGGAACCGTTGATATACCTCTGATCCACTGCCCATCGTTCCCCAGAGGTTACCGTTTGCTACCAGTGTCCTGTCCTCTGAGTCCTTGACCTCGCCATGCTCCTTTCAGGACCCTCCTCTGCTTCTTCAAGTTTACTACTGAACCTACCCAGTTTCCTTTTCGCAATACCACCTGGTTCTCTCTGAGCAGGACTCTCTTGCACCCGTAACACCCCAAAATATCTCCAGTTCATGGCCGACCTGACCTCGTTCCCCTCCCTGTCCATCTTTTTGTGGACCAAATTACTCCTGAGTCCGCTATTTTGCTCTTAGAGATGTTACTCAACCTTCCAACGGCTCGCTTACCACGATCCTGAATTACTCCTTTTCCACCACCCGGACCCGAATCTCTACGGAGCGAACCCTGAATCTACGGTGCAGAACCCTATATACTTCCTTGTCGCGTAAATTTGGGAACTAATTAATTGGTGTTCCCGATAGCTATTTCGGAAACCCAGCACGAAATCAAAACAAAACACAAAGGCCCAGCCATATGGCTCAACAAGCCAAAGACGCTATCAGCACACCAGAAAGAAAACACTGAAGCAAGAGCGTGACCAGTAAGAAGCAACCAAGAAGAAAGGATAGCAAAAATATCCTCCTTGGTTCCTATTTGTGGAGACCGGACTACATGCAACGAGTAATCTGGCGCGAAATCCGGTCTCCACAAAATCTGAACCGAGAGAGATGGCAAACCAGAAGTCCAAAACAAAAAAACGCTCGTTCCCGCTAAACATGGTCCTCCACCTCTCCGTCGCTGTCCTCGAGATCCTGGATATCCTCTCCCATTTCATCTTCGTAACCGGCAACCACAATCCGACCTAGCTCGGGCTGGGGGAGAAGTTTGCTTATCCCTCGTTCGATCTTTTTCAATGTCGCCTCCTGGCGCGCCTTGGACATCTATTGACAGATTAGCAAACAGACACTCCACGGACCGTTCTGTCTAGGAACTCACCTTCTGGTATGTGGCCTGATATCTCCCATAGTAGTCTGGATTTTAATTAGCGTTGAAAACGAGTCCACTCAAGTTAGGTCTACTTACCATGAAAGCCAACATGCGAGAAGTCCGCAACGGCTGCATTCCTGCGTCCCGTGTCTTCGTAGTCCATCAATGCGCATCGAAGCGCAGTGCACGCAAGCAATGCGGTAGGCCATAGAAGCGGCTTGAAATAATTCTCGGTATACGTATTGTTGCCCAAACTTCGCTCCCCAGAGAAAATGTAGGATCTCAAAAGCTTAATAAGTTCTTCACGCACAAACCAGGCCTTCTTCTGGCCTTCCTCATACTGTATCACCTTACAAGCAAACGCGTCCTCCTTCAAGAGTTCACGAACTTGCCTGCGGCATGCCTCAGGATCTCCAGTCGATAAATGATACCACTCTGTTACCATCTTCCGAGCTTCGGCAACCAAATATCCCCGGCAAGCGGTGATACGCCGTTTCAACTGCAGGCAAGTCAGGTCAGTACTATTTATGCCCTTTAATTCATAGGGCTTACGATTTCCTTGCAAACAGGGTCCGGATCTTTCGTTGGACGCGTCGCTTGGGTTCCATCATTGTAGAACTGACGCCTCTCCTCCTCCCTTGTATCCAATGCTTTTGTCCAGCTACGCCTCACCAATGCCTCGATTGTTGCGCTGTTGGGCCACGGGTGATGCGTCAACACTTCCGCCTGCAGGTAAAGTTTAGCGACATCAAATATCATGATGTTGTTTTCCGGAATAAACTCTCGTCTCCATTGTTTACGCGACATGCGTGTTTCGGTGCTCACACTGGTGGCGTCTGAATCAGGCGGTTGCACTCTTCCCACTCCGACCGAACCGTTGCGGGTGCTGGCCGTGGTGCTCGAACTGGGTGGCGAGCTGCCAACCATCAAGCCGGATCCGAGACCGAACCGTGATCTCTTGTTGGGTTCGATGATTTGAGACTCTTGTGACATATCCGACGAGATGTCTAAAAAGTGGCGTCGGCGGCCTACCGTTGATGGTATCTTGCGTCGTAGCGGTGTTCCTCCGGCCATCCATGTATTCTGACTTCGGTTGCGTGGAGTACTGGTCCCTTGGAACCGGTACCCTGGTGGCAGTGGTTCCAGGTCCTCCTCCTCCTCCTCCCCCTCCTCCTCCTCCTCCTCTTCTTCTTCGTTCCCATTTATCTGGTCTGTAGCAAATTCTATGCCACAAAGTTCGTCAATTTTGCACATTGTACAAGCCAGCAGAGGTCATCTCACCGTCTCCATCGTCCCCGACGTCTGTAGGAGTCAAGGTCAGGTCTAGGCCGTAAGCTGGAGTCAATACCCCTTCAAGGATGTATGCCCTAGGAGAACTCAACCTACCGAGTTTATCTGAATGTCCCAGAGTCTCAGTGCTTTGCGTGTTTTGTGAGTGTTGCACTGCATTTCGTGCAACGATCTGGATCTGTGAGCGAGGATGAGTACGCGATTTGGTACTGTGGGAAGGCATTTTGGAAGCAGGTACGATCGAGGGCGGAACTCTATTTAAAGCGTCCCAAGGTCAGAGGACTGCTGCAAACGCGACATGCTAGGTGTGAACTAAAGGGGGTGTTTACTTTCACTCGGTCAAATGGCACGAGTCACAAAGCACAGAACGATTGGTATGAATGCAATGTCCCCCCTGAGGTCCCTTGCGGATCAATTTTGTCCAATGCGGCATAGTAGATACCTAATTGGCGTAAATAAAATAAAAATTGGTTTCACTTCCATAAAAACGAGGGTTCGTAATGATGAGATCCGGGATGGCAAATCCATCTACGTCATATACTCTCACTCGGATATTGCATCCCACAAACTTGTTTGAAGAACTCATCATACCATGTGCTATGATTATTGCAGCAGACCCACCTCCAGGTCCGCTAAATGAGCCTTCCTCAGGCTGTGGGCAAAAACTAAATCCTTCTTTGCTTACCCTATTGGCCATTCGACTAGGTGTCATGAATGGTATGGAGTTTGCAAGTCTCCTAATGATGATATTCTTAGCTTGAATGTTTAAACAAACCATCTGTAGCCGAACTTCAAATTGAATGTCACCTGCCGAGATACTCCATATTGCAGTCGCACCCCTCCGTCCTGGAACCCGTTGTCCCGGATATTCCGTTGTCCTAGACGAAAAGTGCTGTAGGTTCAGATTCTAATGTAAATATCGCTCTTCGCCGTCCCAGATTCTTCCTTGTCCCGGACAGAATCTGCGGATTTTGCTCATCCGGGACCGCGGGGTGCGACTGTATCACCATTTCTTTATTGGGGTACTTCCTCCGTTTCTTTGACCCAAAAGAGTAATGAAACATCCTGGCTGTTTGTGCTTTCTATGCTATTGGTTCCGCACTGCTAGGGACCCTTACTTTGTAATACAACCTAGTTTCATTTTTATCCTTTCCTTTTTGTTTTCCGTATCGGTTCCGCACTTGAGCGGACCTCGCCTAAATGAGGTTAGTGATGAGACAGTCCGGTTTCATTCGTGCATTTCGTTTTTTTCCAACTGTTCCGCTCTCATGGGCCTCACTTGGATGGGACGAGGTTCGACTGCTGCTAGCCTTGAGGCATGAACCCTCGAGGTAAATTTATATGATGGCTACCAAGAAAACTAAAACATCTAGGCACACAAACAAAACGCCATCTCTAATGCTAGTATTACAATGCCCGTCCCGTGCATACAGTATCGTAGAAAATAGAATTTAAGGGAAACAAAAAAAAAACAAAAAAAAAAAACAGGAAACCAGGAAATCAGCCAACGCTCATTGGAGTCTGCTCTTGTGGTGCTGGTCCTGGGGTGGGGGATTTGTAGGGAGGGGTCCCGGTCGGAGATCTCGTGCGAGAGGCATTCGGGGCTATTTGCTCTTCCTCCATGTCCCGAATCCGGGCGTCACGAGCGTTCAACAAGTCCTGATATGAGAAGGACTCTCCGATTAGTCCGTGCATGATCCGAGCTTCGTAGATTGCTCGCGATTCGTGTAGTTCTTGAGCTCTGTCATCGACGGAACCTGCACAATGAACAACCCAGGCGGTCGGGGTCCGTTGTTGACCGAGCCTGACGATGCGACCGATCGCCTGACGTTGCTCGTTCAGTACCCAGAATTTCTGCAGGATCACGACGTGATTCGCGGCGACAAGGTTCAGGCCGGTTCCTCCAAGTGCTGGCGTGAGGACTAGCGCGGAAGGCTCTTCGGCATCAGCGAAGTCTCGCAAGAGCTGCTCGCGTGCGGGGCGATCCATGGCCGAGTGGTATATCATCGTATTCACCTCTGGGTGGAGGGTGGACAAGTACCAATGCACGTACCAGGCTTGCCCGGGAAGCGGTGTGAAAATTACCACCTTATTCGGTTTCCCTTGTGCGGGTTCGCCAAGAAGGATTGGTACCATGATTTCCCCCAACCACCGAACCGCAGGACCGCTCAAGTAGACTTCCAAATCCCATTCTTGACGATAATGGGTTTGGCCTCCGACCGCAACCATATCGTTACCCGGGAGGTCCATCGAAAGACAAGCGAGTCTCCATTCATGGATGACAGTCGCAACCTGGCCACGCCTCTCGTCCCTGATCTCGAGGATATGGGCGTTGATGTCATCGAGTTCCGTGTTTGTATATTCGAGGCGCACATCATGGAACACGTGTTTCGCCAAGTCCACCAACGGTTCTCCATCACCGTTCTTTGAGTCCGCCCAACGTCGAATCAACCAAGGATAGGAAATCGCCTTGAGTGCATCATACGCGGCTTCCATCGTAAGATGGCCTTTTTTCGCGTCCGCGATCACATTCCTCAGTGCTTGTGGGCCCTGCACCTCCAGTACCGCCTCGTCTTCCACGTTCGCGAACAGCCATTCGGTTTGAACGACCCAACTGTTGACGTCGTGATACATTGGAGTACCGGTAAGTTGGATCTTCCCACGGACATCGATCCTGCGCAGGGCTCTGTATAGCATAATATGGCGGGAGCGGACGGTGTGGGACTCATCGAAGATTCCAACGCCCCAGCAGCAACCTGCGAGGCTCTCTCTGTATCGGCTCCTGTATGTCGGGTAGGACACAAGGTGGATGGCCAGACCGCTATTGGTATTACCAGGAACGTAGTTGAGATCGACGGAGGTAAGTGAGCGATCTGAGTTGAGATTTACTAATCTGCAACCCGTTCCAGGCAAGAGTTTGGTGATGGCATCCTCCCATGTTCCCATAAGGTTCGCGGGGACCATGACGATAGATGGACGGTGGTATACATCGCGCTCAGCACCAAAGAAGGAGGGAATGTTGTCGAGGTCTTGGACTCTATGGTTGTCCAGGCAGGCTAACCGTCGGCCGGCGTCCGCTTCTGATGCTATCCATTTGAGATGCAGGACCGCTCCGAGAGCGGTAAAGGTCTTTCCCATCCCCATATCGTCTGCGAGGAGGGCAACAGGGGGAGCGTCCGTGATTATACGGTCTACCAGGAACCATATGCCCCAAATCTGATGGGGAAGGAAACGGCCATTTGGAATCCCAGGAATCCTGAGAACTCGATTCCCGATGTCCCCGTCCCGCGGCTCTAGCATTTCGGCACCCAGCTTTCGAACCGCGAGCTCCAAACATTGATGTTCGAAGTCGTTGTTGAGGTTCGAGCCCACAAGTGCCAGCATGTCCCCCTCCTTCCATGGTGTAACAATCCCGGTGGCTTCCCCTCCTTCTGTTATACCATCCCAACCGTTTTCCTCCCGATGGCGGGCGATGGACGTGTCTTTATGTCCGCTTTTTACGATCGAGTCAAGGAGATGAGATGGTATCAGACAAACTACGGATTCGCGGGCAAGAGTTAAAATTTTAATTACAAACGAAAAGAAAAGCACAAGGAATCAGTGGTGCTCACCCCTCGTGGGACCTTCATCCTGAGCACCATCCACAGCCCCACCAGAACCGCTTCCTTCGCCAACCAGATCCTCCCCGACATTCGCAATTTCCTTCCCCTTGCCCTTTGGGCCCCCAGCACGAGTTCCTTCGCCGGAATCACCATCTTCACCCAGGCCCCCAACCGAACGCTCGACAGACAAGACGAACTCAACCTCCGGCTCGCGTTGCTCGATCTCGAGTTGGTCGACGTCCTTGATTTGGAGTCCCAATCCTGAGAAAGATTCCCCGCGGCGGTTTCCCTGGGCAACTCTGACCGCCGAGTCCCAAGAAGATTGGCTGTACAATCTCATCGGGATTTTCGAATCAACCTCGAGGCCGAACATCTCAGCCGAGTCCTCGTTCCGGATGACCACGTCAACCCAGCACATCACGCGTTTGCCAGCCCAAGTCGGTTTGAGCAGCAAGATCCACGCAACGAGGGCCGGGAACTCGAACACCTTCTCATACTCGGTAACGGGCGGAACCGGTCTGTCCCTTAGACAGACGGAAAACGACGGGAACGTCAAGGTCGGCATCGGTGTCTTTTTCTTTGGCGGCGCAGACGAGGGAAGATCGGATTCGGATTCGGATTCGGCGGGGCGCTTGCGACCGCGGCGGACGCGTTGCGAGGCCGCCTTTGCCTTCGGTTTGCTGGCTTCGGCCGCCTTCCTCTCTTCCGCGACGATGTCAGCCCTGGCTTTCTTAGCCTGAGCGACGATCAGGAAATTTGCGAACGCGGCCCTTTCGGTTCGCGACGCAAACTTCTCTGTCTGCCAGAGGTCTGGATATGCCTCGTAGAGCTCGGCGATTCCTTGCTCCCAGCGCGCAGACGTTCCATCTTCCTCCAGAATCGCCTCTTTTCCGGCAACAAGGTGAGGGTGATCCTCACGGAGGAACTTCCGCTTCACATCCGAAGTGTGGGCCGTGTATTCCCTCGAATTTTGGGTGCCTAACCCGAGCTTTTTCGCGAGACTCGAAGCCGAAGTTGAAACCATGGCTGGGACGGAAGCGGAGACGAAGGAAACGAGAACGAAGAAGACCGGTTCTTTTTTTTTTTTTGGTGGGGGGGGAGGCCGGCAGCAGACAACGAGACCGCAAAGACGACCACGGAGAGGAGAAAGAACGACGAAAGAAGAGACGCCGGACTACTAATATCACGAGTTAGCAAGGTATCCCGGATATGTGTCAGTGGAAGGGAGTTATACTTCTTTTTTTTTTTTTTTTGGTGGGGGGCGAGGCCGGCAGCAGACAACGAGACCGCAAAGACGACCACGGAGAGGAGAAAGAACGACGAAAGAAGAGACGCCGGACTACTAATATCACGAGTTAGCTATGGTATCCCGGATAAGTGTCAGTGGATGGGAATTATACTTCTTT
>Ga0208996_1000019_pt1 | contig 7559 bp, 5 predicted proteins | sample MedBloCAOM2_O3_FD_187846 | JGI IMG/M metagenome (GOLD analysis project Ga0208996, IMG submission 187846) | Forest soil microbial communities from El Dorado National Forest, California, USA - Mediterranean Blodgett CA OM2_O3 (SPAdes) (version 2) | ecosystem: Environmental > Terrestrial > Soil >...
GGCTCGACGGCCACGTAGGTCTGGGAGACGAAGTTCTGGTCGCCGCCGAAGGCCTTGAGCGCCGCCTTCTGGCCGGCCTCGTCGCCGTCGAAGGTGAAGATCACCTCGCCGCGGAACTCGTCGTGGTCCTGGAGCAGCCTGCGGATCACTCGGGCGTGGTCGTCGCCGAAGGAGGTCCCGCAGGTGGCCACCGCCGTCTTCACCCCGGCCAGGTGGCAGGCCATCACGTCGGTGTAGCCCTCGACGATCACCGCCTGGCTGGCCCGCGCGATCTCGCGCCGGGCCAGGTCGAGGCCGTAGAGAACGTGGCTCTTCTTGTAGATCGGTGTCTCGGGGGTGTTCAGGTACTTTGCCTCGATGCGGTCGTCGTCGAAGATCCGGCGAGCGCCGAAGCCGATCGTGTCACCGCTGCTGTCGCGGATCGGCCACATCAGCCGTCCGCGGAACCGGTCGTAGTGCCCACGACCGCCCTGACCGACCAGGCCGCTGGTGACCAGCTCCTCGTCGGTGAAGTCCTTCTGGCGCAGGTAGCGGTGGAGGTCCTCGCCTCCGCGCGGGGAGAAGCCGACCCCGAAGTGGGCGGCGGCGTCTGCGTCGAAGCCGCGCTCGTCGAGGAACTGCCGGGCAGCGAGGGCCTCCGGGGTGGCCAGCTGTTCGGCGTACCACTGCTCGGTGACCTTGTGCGCCTCGACCAGCCGCGGCCGCTGGGGTCCGGTGCGGGGGCGGGCAGGACCGCCTTCCTCGTAGCGCAGCTGGACGCCGTACTTCTCCGCGAGCCGCTCCACGGTCTCGGAGAACCCGAGCCCGTCGGTGTCCATCACGAACTTGATCACGTCGCCGCCGGCCCCGCAGCCGAAGCAATAGTACATACCGCGCGAAGGGGTCACATTGAACGAAGGGGACTTCTCGTCATGGAAAGGGCACAGCCCCTTCATCGACCCGCCGCCGGCGTTGCGCAGGGTGACGTAGGAGCTGACGACCTCGTCGATCCGCGCTTTCTCGCGCACCTCGGCAATGTCCTCTTCCCGGATGCGGCCCACCACGAAGCGGAGTCTACGGCTCCCCACCGACGCAGCCGCCCGACGCAGCGCGACGACCTCGGCGTGACCGGTCGGGTCGGCGTCGCGCTCGCGGACGTTGCTGCCCTCGCCGATCACCTCGCCCTCCGGCGACAGCACGACCGCGCCGATGGGTACGTCGCCCCAGCCCATCGATGCGCGGGCCAGGGTGAGGGCATCGCGCATCGGCCGGGTCCAGGCGCTCACTCCTCGAGACCGGCGAGCTCGTCGAACTTCTCGCCGAAGCCCACGTTGTCGGCGACGTCGCTGAGGATCTCCTCGGGGTAGAGGTCGTAGTCGTCGAGCAGCGCGCCCATGTCCTGCGCCGACATGCCCATGTCGGCGACGATCGCCAGGTCGCCGGCCGGCGCCTGCTCGTCGTCGTCGTCCACGTGCACACCGATGTGGTCGACCGCCGATCGCGCCAGCGTCCAGTCGGTGGCGGCGGTGGCGTCGGAGAGCAGCACCCGCGTCACCGAGCCCTGCGCCCGCACGAACAGCACGAAGTCCTCGGCCACGGAGATCAGCGCCAGCGCACCGGTCTCACCGGGGTAGCGACGCAGCTCCCGGGCGATGTCCTCCACCGAGTCCAGCGAGCGGTCGGGCAGCTCGGCGAGGGACCAGGCGCCCTCGTCCCGGTAGGCGACGAGGGCGAGGTCGACCTCACCGACCTCGGCGTCGGTGATCTCGGACATCGCACACCTCCCCACGCTGCCGCCCCGGTCTCTCGAGGCTTGCTCACGCCGATGGTGACAGAACTCGTCCACCGGAACCACAACGGCAGGCGCCGTTAACGTAAGCGCCATGCGCCTGCTCGCCGTCGACCACCCGCTCGTCGCCCACAAGCTGACCACGCTGCGCGACGTGCGCACCGCCTCACCGGAGTTCCGGCGGCTGACCGAGGAGCTGGTGACGTTGCTGGCCTACGAGGCCACCCGGGACGTCCGGGTCGAGCAGGTGACGATCTCCACTCCGGTCGCCGCCACCGAGGGGTCCACCCTGAGCCGGCCGCGGCCGCTCGTCGTCCCGATCCTCCGCGCGGGGCTCGGCATGCTCGAGGGGATGATGCGGTTGATGCCGACGGCGGAGGTCGGCTTCCTCGGCATGGTCCGAGACGAGGCCACCCTGCAGGCCTCGACGTACGCCGAACGCCTGCCGGGGGACCTGTCCGGGCGCCAGTGCTACGTGCTGGACCCGATGCTGGCCACGGGCGGCACCCTCGCCGCGGCCATCCGCTTCCTGACCGACCGTGGAGCGGACCACATCACCTGCGTGTGCCTGCTCGTCGCGCCCGAGGGCGTGGACAACCTCGAGCAGGAGCTGCAGGGACTCGACATCCCGGTCACCGTGGTGACGGCCGCCCTGGACGAGCGCCTCGACGAGAAGGGGTACATCGTGCCGGGCCTGGGGGACGCGGGCGACCGCCTCTACGGCCTGGCCCAGTAGGCCGGACCGAGGACTCCTCAGGCGGCGGGGACGGCCTTGCCCTCGGCTCGGACCGCTTCCCGCGGCAGCCTGACCGTCACGGTGGTTCCCTCGCCCAGGGCGGAGGAGACCTCGATCGTGCCGCCGTGCAGCGCGATGATCGACTGCACGATGGTCAGTCCCAGCCCCACGCCTTGGATCGCGCGGTCAGTGGCGGTCCGGGAGCGGAAGAAGCGGGTGAACAGCCGTCCCTGCTCCTCGGGGCAGATCCCGATGCCGCTGTCGCTGACGACCAGGACTGCGGTGTCGTCGTGGGCCGCCGCCGAGATCAGGATCTCGCCACCGTCAGGGGTGAACTTCACTGCGTTGGTGAGCAGGTGGAGCACCATGCGGTGCAGGTGCTCGGCGTCACCGTCGAGGACGACCGGCGTCGCCGGGAGGTCCAGGCTCATGGACAGGTCGCGCTCGGCGAGGGCCGGTGCCAGGTCTTCCCCGGCCGCGCGGACGACGCCGGCGAAGTCGGTGGCGACCAGCTCCATCTTGATGCCCGAGGACTCGATCTGCGAGAGCGTCAGCAGGTCCTCGACGAGACGCAGCAGCCGGTGACCGTTGCGCTCGACGCGCGCGACGATGTCGTGCTGGTCGGGTGTCAGCGCCCCGACCATGCCGTCCTCGAGCACCTCGGCGTAGCCGACGATGCTGGCGATCGGGGTGCGCAGCTCGTGGCTGACCGTGGCCACGAAGTCGCTCTTGACCCGCTCGAGCTCCTGGAGCCGGTCCATCGCCGCCCGCTGGTGCTCCATGGAGGCGAGCAGGGCGCGGTTGGCGGCCTCCCGCTCGGTCACGTCCTCGGCCGTGGCCAGGTAGCCGCGCCGCTCCCCGAGCTCGTCGGTCAGGGCGGCGATCGACATGCGCACGGTGCGCAGCTGGCCGTCCTTGTGCTCGAAGGACCAGGAGCGTGCTCCGGTGCCGCCCTGCACCGTCGCGCGGCAGATGTCCGCGAAGGTCGGGTGCGCGTGCACGTGCGCGGCCTGGCTGGCCAGCTCGTGGTCGGGCAGGAGGATCTCCGGCAGCTGACCGAGCACCTCCTCCGCGCTCCAGCCGAACATCTGCTCCGCAGCGGGGTTGAAGACCTCCACGCGGCCGTCACGGCCGGTGGCCATGATCGCCGTCCCGGTCGCCGCCGCGACCAGCTGGCGCAGTGCCTCACCCTCGGAGTCGGCGCGGCCCGCCGACATCCGCTGCTGCGTCGTCATCACCGCGAGGGGCAGCAGGATCAGCGCGCAGTCGAGCACGAAGAGCTGCAGCACCCCACCCACGACCTCCGGCGGTACGTCGTAGCGCTGAGCGAGCCCGTAGATCGGACCGAGCTTCAGCACGGTGAAGGTGGTGCCGATGACCGTGACCACGGTCAGGAGCAGGGTCGCCTCGCGCAGTCCTCCTCGGTAGGCGTACCAGGCGAACATCGGCATCACGGCGAAGACGACCGGAGGTGCGGACGAGGGCCAGAAGACCAGGATCGTCGTACCCACGAGGACGACCGGCTGCACGATGCGTTCGGCCCGGCCGGCCAGAGGTTCGAACTCGATGGTGCGCAGGCACAGCGGCAGGACGACCATCATCGAGGAGGAATAGGCGCCGAACCCCGCAAGCGCAGCCAGCAGCGGGTTCCCGTGGCCGGACAGGCGGTCGGTGAGCGCGCAGCCTGCCGCCGCCACCGCCGCGGCGACGGCGATCGCGCCGATCATCCGGGAGACGTCGCCCTGGTCCAGCAGGGCCACCCGACCCCCGAGGCCACGCACGAGGAGTGCCCGCACGGTCCACACCGCAGCCACGGAGCTCAGGCTGAAGCCCACGGACACCACGGGGTCGGAGCGGTGTGCCACGTGAGCGGCCAGGACGGCGAGGAAGAGCAGTGTCAGCACCAACGGGCGACGACGTCGGGTCGTGGTCAGGAACAGTGCGGCACCGATGCCTGCAGGAGCCCAGATCATCGGCACCAGGCTGGAGCCCGGGACCAGCGCCAACCCCGCCCAGGCGCTGAGGAGCACACCGAGCAGCAGCAGCGCGGGACGTAACGCTCCTCCGGCGACCCGGGGCCGCGCGTGCTGCGAAGCGGCGCGAAGACGCCCGGGCCCATAGCTGACGCTGGTCACCCGACCCCCTCCACCGTTCACGCGCGCTAGGACATTAATCCCAGTATGTCCGATTCGTGCGTGACGCGACGAGATTCAGGTCAAAGTGCCTTCACGGCGTTGAGCAGCTTGCCCATGGAGTCCTTGGCGTCGCCGAAGAGCAGCGTGGTGTTCTCCTCGAAGAGCAGCTCGTTCTCGATCCCGGCGAAGCCCGGACGCATCGAGCGCTTCATGAACACGACCTGCTTGGCCTCGTCGGCGTTGAGGATCGGCATGCCGTAGATCGGCGCTCCGGGCGTGGTCTTCGCCGCCGGGTTGACGACGTCGTTGGCCCCGACGACCAGGACGACGTCGGCGTCCTTGAACTCGCCGTTGATGTCGTCCATCTCCTTCAGCTGCTCGTAGGGGACCTGGGCCTCGGCCAGCAGCACGTTCATGTGGCCGGGCATCCGGCCGGCCACCGGGTGGATCGCGTAGTCGACCTCGGTGCCCCGCTCGACCAGGACGTCGACCAGCTCGCGCAGGGTGTGCTGGGCCTGCGCAACGGCCAGGCCGTAGCCAGGCACGATGATCACCCGGTCGGCGTAGGCCAGCATGATCGCGACGTCCTCGGGGTTCGCCGACTTCACGGGGCGGTCCGAGACCGTGCCACCGCCCAGCGTGGAACCCCCCTTCAGGGCGCCGAAGAGGATGTTGGCCACCGAACGGCCCATGGCGCGGGCCATCAGCAGGGTGAGGAACGTTCCGGAGGCACCGACGAGCGTCCCGGCCACCAGGAGCACGACGTTGGAGAGTACGTACCCGCCCGCAGCCACCGTCAGGCCGGTGAACGCGTTCAGCAGCGAGATCACGATGGGTACGTCCGCACCGCCGACAGGGAGCACGAGGAGCACGCCGAAGACCAGGCCGACCAGGCACAGCACGATGCCGACCCACTCGACCGGGTCGATCGCGAGCTGGACCGCGAGCGCCACGCCGGCCACGAAGGACACCCCGAAGGCCACCGGCAGGCCTGGGAAGACCACCGGTGCCGAGGTCATCAGCTCCTGCAGCTTGGCGAAGGTGACGATCGAGCCGGCGAACGAGACCGAGCCGACGAAGACGGTGAACCCCGTGGCGGCGAGGTCGAACCAGGGCGTGGCGCTCGTGGCGTGCTGGAGCTCGAGAAGAGCGACGAGCGCCGCCGCGCCGCCGCCGACCCCGTTGAACAGCGCGACCATCTGCGGCATCTGCGTCATCTGGACGCGGCGGGCACCGACGACGCCACCGAGGGCGCCGATCGCGATCGCCAGCAGGATCAGCGGGACGTGGTGCAGGTGGTCGATGCCGTTGGGCAGGTAGAAGAACGGAACCGCGCACGCGACGACGGCACCCGCAGCGCCGATCAGGTTGCCCGTGCGGGCGGTCTTCGGACCGGAGAGGCCCTTGAGCGCGAGGATGAAGCTGACCGCGCAGGCCAGGTAGACCAGCTGCACCCAGGTCGGGGTCACTTCGCGGCCCCCGTTCCGTCAGCCGGGGTGGCCACGGGCTTCTTCTTCTTGCGCACGAACATCTGCAGCATCCGGTCGGTCACCACGAAACCACCGACCATGTTGACCGCCGCGAGCACGATCGCGACCAGTCCGACGACGAGGGCAACCGTGCTGTCCGTCGTACCCGTGACCAGGATCGCGCCGAGCAGGATGATCCCGTGGATCGCGTTGGCACCCGACATCAGCGGGGTGTGCAAGGTCGAGGAGACCTTGGAGATCACCTCGATGCCGACGAACACGCTCAGCACGAAGATGGTCAGCCAGACGACTGCCTCGCTCATCGGGGGCCTCCGTCTTCGTTGGGGAGCTCGGCGTCGGGGCCGACCGGTGGTTCCTCCTGCAGAGGTGGCTCGTCCTGCGCGGCAGGTTCCCGCTGCGCCACGGGCGCCTCCTGCGGGACAGCCTCCTCGGTGAAGCCCTCGATCGCGTCACGGGTGGCCTCGTGCAGGATCTGGCCGCCGTGGGTGACGCACGCACCGACCACGACCTCGTCGTCGAAGTCCGGCGCGAACACGCCGTCGTGGGTCATCAGGGCGAGCAGGTTCACCACGTTCTGCGCGTAGAGCTTGGACGCGGGTCCGGGCATCTGGGACGGCACGTTCTCCCCGCCCCACACCTGCGCGTGCCCGATGCGCACGACCTTGCCCGGCACCGAGCCCTCGACGTTGCCACCCGTCTCCGCGGCCAGGTCCACGACGACGGAGCCGGGCTTCATCTGCTCGACCATGGCGTGGGTGACCAGCATCGGAGCCGTGCGGCCCGGGACCGCGGCGGTGGTGATCAGCGCGTCCGCGTCGGCGATGTACGGCGCGAGCAGGTCGCGCTGCCTGGCAGCGCGGTCCTCGGTCATCTCGCGGGCGTAGCCGCCGGACCCCTCGAGCGTCTCGAGCTCCAGGTCGATCGCCTTGGCCCCCATGGAGCGGATCTCCTCCGCAGCCGCGGCGCGCACGTCGTAGGCGCGCACGACCGCGCCGAGACGCTTGGTCGTCGCGATCGCCTGGAGACCCGCGACGCCGGCGCCCAGGACCACGACGTTGGCGGGCTGCACGGTCCCTGCCGCGGTCATGTTCAGCGGCAGGAAGCGCCGCAGCAACCCGGCGGCGACGATCGCGCAGCGGTAGCCGGAGACCAGGGCCTGCGAGGACAGGGCGTCCATCGACTGGGCGCGGGAGATGCGCGGCACCAGCTCCATCGCGAAGGAGGTGATGCCGAGGTCACGCAGGTCGGTGATCAAGTCGTGGGAGGAGTTCACCGGGAGGAAGGAGACGGTCGCCGCCCCCTCGCGCAGCAGTCGCGCGCGGTATCCGGGCACTGCGTTGACCGACACGACCACGTCGGCCTCCGGCAGCAGGTCGTCGGTGACCTCCGCACCGGCTTCGACGTAGAGCGCGTCGTCGTACTCGGCCCTG
>Ga0208996_1000020_pt1 | contig 7550 bp, 6 predicted proteins | sample MedBloCAOM2_O3_FD_187846 | JGI IMG/M metagenome (GOLD analysis project Ga0208996, IMG submission 187846) | Forest soil microbial communities from El Dorado National Forest, California, USA - Mediterranean Blodgett CA OM2_O3 (SPAdes) (version 2) | ecosystem: Environmental > Terrestrial > Soil >...
ACCGTCATCGTCGGCCTCTCCTCAGACCAGCCTTTGACGAATCTCATCCGCTCGAACCGCGGGAATCCGTTCGGGTTCAACGCGTTGGTCGGTTGGTATGTCATACGGGTAACGTTGGCGTCGCCCGCTTCAAAGCTTGCCGGCATAGGCCAGGTTTGCGAGTTCCTCGGTCTCGTCTCGAAGGGCCCGGAGCCTGTCGGCCTGTCGGTGCGTGGCGCGGGTCGCTTTGGCTTGATTGTAGTGGGTGAGCGAGGTTCGGCGGCTGTGTCCGCACAGATAAGCTGCGTCAAACGGAGCCGACGGATTCTCCATGGCCAGCGTGGTGGTGAGGCACATCCGAAATCGGTGTGGGCAGAAGCCCACCCCGAACCGTTTCAGTGTCCGGCGCCAGATGAGACCGGAGATGCTGGTGGCCTTCAGAGGCCGCCCACTCTGCCAGCCGATCCAGAACGCGTCGGATGAGTGTCCGCGCAGCATCTGTGGGCGCTCCACGCTGACATACCGGTCGGCCATGGCGCCGATCTCGGCAGAAAGCGGAAGCAACAGGTCAATGCTGGTCTTGGTGATCGAAGCATGCTGATCCAGCAACCATCCGGCTGGTTCGCGGATCATGTGCGTCCCGAGTTGGAGCGAGGCAAGGGCTCGCAGCCGAGGGGCTCTTGTCGCCAGGATTGCGATCATGAGGGCATCGCGGATCCCCGCCCAGCGAACCTGCGGGTCCGTGATTTTGAGACTGTTCTGGTAGAGCTCCTCTGCCCACTCCAGAAGGACCGCGCTGCTTGGCACAAAGCGAGGCTTTGTCCGCATCGGCAGCAGGGTTGAGAGCGCGATCCCGTCCGGCTTGGTGAGCCAGCGGAAATCCTGCTCCGGGTACATCAGCCGGAAGGCGAATTCGAGCTCCTCGAACCGGCCCACAATGCTCCGATCGGCGTTGCCGCACGCGAGGAGGTGGGCAAAATACGTATCCAACAGCTCGGGCATGAGCAGGTCCCGGGGGGTGCTGGCTTCGTGCAACACCTCCGAGCGGAGAGCGAACCCAAACAGGCGTCGCAGGCCCTTCTCGGATTTCAGCACCACGGCCACGGATCGGCGTGTGCCGCCGCCGTTTTTGCGGAACGGGCCGGGGCGCTGCTGTTTTGCTGCCTCCCACGCCGCCAGGCATTCCAGCGGCCAATGCTGTAATGGCAAACCCGCTCGATCCGGATCGTGACTGGTATGCCAACTCATCGCGGCATCCTCCCGCGTGGGTTGGCCAAATCTCCGATGAGGTGGACGCTGTCGCGCCGGAGCTTTCTCAGCAGCTCATCCGTGCGCTTTGCCGCATGACGTGGTTGTGATGCGACGTAGTGCGCCAGCACCATCTCGAGCGACTTGTCGCCGATCATCAGCCGGACATCCTCAAGGGCCTCGGGCGAGTGTTCGAGAATGAGGCAGGCGCAAATGCACCGGAACAGGTGCGGATTGAGTTCGGCGCCAACGAAATCAGCGACGGTGTTGACGATGCTGTTGTACATTGCCCCGTTGGAAAGCGGGCCGGGCTTGCCAAAGCCCGCTGGAAACAGGCAGTCATTTCCGGGAGGCGCGAGCAACGGCCGGTAGGTCTTGATATACCAGTCGAGAACGCTGCCGAGTTCATCGCCAATCGGCCACTCGCCTGCGTAGCTGTTTTTGGTTTCGTGTTTCTGGACAACGAGGCGGCGGATGTAGCCCAACCGGCTGCCATCGTAGCGAAGATGCACGCCCAGCCGCAGCATGCACAGGTTTCCGTTCCGCAGGGGAACATGCAGCAGGAACTCGATCGCGCCCGCCACCCGTGCCATGCGCGCGGCCTCGACGGGTCGATAGCGCCCGCCCTCGATCAGTTCCTTGATGCGCCGGGGCAGATGCAGGAGCTTCGCCCGGGTGATCGGATCATCGAACTGCCGCAGGCGGTCCAGGTTCTTGCGGCTGAGCTGGGTTTGCGGCTTCGGCGTGAGGTCCTGGGCCATGGTCCGCAGCGGTTCGAGCGCCTTCGCATCCAGCTTGAAGTAATGGCGGGCCAGGATCATCAGGGTGGCGGCGATGGCTCCTGTTTGGGCTGTCACGCCGATTGAGGGATCGTCATGGGTCACCGGCGCGGCACTGTCAGCGGTCCGTCTGTCAGCGGTCCGTCTGGCAACCGCCCGGTCCCAATGGAACTGCAGGATCGCCTCGAAGGACTCCGCCTCGGTCAGGTCCGCCAGCCTGACCGTTTCAAGGGTTTTCCGGCCGGTCCGGATGAGCGCGGCCAGGGCCTGAAGCAGGCTATACTCGCGTGCCTTGACCGTGTTGGGCCTGGGTATGCGCCGCGGTCCTTTGCCGCGAAACGGGCCTTTGCGGCCGGACCCGCTATACCATTGAGAAAAAGCACCAACTTCAGCCTGCAGGATCTCGGAGTAAGCGGACAATGGCGGCACGTAGGTTTCGCGCCGGGGTGGCGGGGTGAGCGGCTCGCCGCTGGCCCTTTGGAGGACGGATGCGGCCCTGCGCCAGGCCTTGCAGACGTTCCCGACGAGACGAGGGATCTCGCTGTGCAGCGTCCGTGTCCAGAGCCACCGCTCGAAGGCCTTCAGGTGGTGCTGTGTCACGTCCTGCGGATCGACGCCCGCCGCATGGCACCACACGCCAAAGGTGGCAAGCGCAGTTTGCGCGTAGTCCGCCTCCAGGCGGTCAAGCAGTCGGCGCCACTTGCTGGCGGCTGGCAGCGCCTTTGAATTCGTGGGCGGATCGATCAGGTTGAAGTAGCGCATGCTCCGGCGCAGGCCAACGACCGAAGTCTGCAGGCACTTCTCGCTCGTGCCACACAGGGCCGCGGGGTAGGCGAACAGGTATTTGTTCAGCCAGGCCGGGTCGGCCGGCACGGTCGCGAGCAGCGCATCGTCGCGGATCGCATTGATGCTGCGCCCGCCCTCGCGCGCCTTGGCGGCGGCGGCGGTGAAACCGGCGGTGCGCGTATTCGCCTTCAGCACGCGGCGGATCGGGACGGGAAAATCAGCCTCGTCGGTGGCGGCCAGCAGATCGGCCACGGTGGCAATAGGTGCGCGGATGCGGCTCATGACTGTGCTTTCATGGGTTAGGACATGACTTGACACTACAGGACAATTATGGGAGCATACAACAGTAAACGGATATTATCTATTTAGATATGTATGTATAATCTCATTCTATACATTGGCTCTTTTGAACATCTAGCAGGGTTTTTCTGCCAGCCTGCGGAGCTGTTCGACGCTGATCCGAACCATGCGGCCTTGGCCCAGCTCCTTGTGCAACGTCCCGTCTTTGATGCGCCGCCGGACGGTTCGCTCGGATACCCGGTAGTGGCCGGCGACCTCAGCGATCGTCAGCGGCGGCTCCAGAGAGGATACGGAACCGTCGGGGACGCGGTGAGCCGTCGCTTGGGCATGAATCTCCGTTTGATTACGGTGCCGGCCGTGGCCCGGTATTTCTGAAGTGCTGGAATTGATCGACTTCACGGGCGAGGCGGATACGATCCCACCCCCTCGTGGGTTCTTGACGGCGTTGGACTGGGTCATGGCGGCCTCCTGATTGCGAGGCCGCTAACTTCCACTCCTGGCCATCAGCCTTCGAGATACAAACCTAGCCCACAGTTGTGAACCTAAAACGAGTTAGCGCTTTTTCCGCCGGGTGATGCGAGCAAGCTTCCGGCCTCGCACTTCCATGTGCTTGATCGAAGCGGTAACCGGACCAGTTTCCGCCGAATTCCGCCCTAAAACTTCGGCCAAATAAGATCGGCTCCGGCCACGAGGCTGACGTACATTCGTTACGAAATTTTGCACGGCGACCGCCACGCTGATGTCTCGAATATCCGCAGCCGCCGCCCGGATAAGGTTCCGGCCAGGATGCGCCAACTTCAGAAGTTGCAGAATATTAGGCAGAGAAGGCCGGACGTTGCTTTCTCGCGAGACCGCCTCATCAATTTCCATCCCTGGTATAATCCGCACGGTCTCGTGTGAACACACCTGATCCACAACGGCCTTCCACATCTGCGTAGCCGCGCCCCGAAGATAATCAAATGCTTCGGGAGGGATGTCTTGTGGGTGCTGTGCCATCGAGATGGCAACCCATACCCAAACAGGGTTTTGGCTCTTCTGATAGAGATCAGTAATAAATTTGAGATCGAGGGGACCAATCTGTTCGCGGACCTTGTCGAGGTCCTCGGCCGTCGCTTTGGTCGCGGCAACCTGAAATATGCTGGCTCCTTTCGCAGCGGCGAACGGCGGTAGCGATGGTGACACTGCGGCAAAAACAGTGTCCGGCCCAGCCTTTTTGGAACCCGCCCCAAGACCTGTTTTTGGGAGCGGCTTTGATTTGTGCGTCATCAGGTTCTTCCTTCACTCAGGCTAGCTGCAGCTGCAGTAATTTCCGATCAGGTTGCGCCGTACGCGGAACTGATGAGGTATTGCCGCATTCCGTGGCGGAAAATCCATCTTGCCGGCCCGTGCAGCGCGTCATGTTCGTTCTTTTGCCTCGGCGGCAGCCGCTGAACCGGTCCCAACCGTCCGAAATCGAAGGTTTGCGGACAGCCCCTGCAGACCGTTCAAAACCCGGCTTGACGACATTTCGGACAGTGCGGCATAAACGAACCCCCCTTGCGGACAGGACATCCCGCCGATGCCGCGCACCTTCGCCTATGTCCGCGTTTCCACCCCCGGCCAGACCAGCGAGAACCAGATCCACGAGATCGAGGCCGCCGGGTTCGCGGTGAGCGCGCGCCGCGTCGTCTCGGACACCGTGTCAGGTTCCTCCGCCATCGAACAACGCCCCGGCTTCCTGCGGCTGCTGGACAAGATGGAACAGGATGACGTGCTGGTCGTCACCAAGCTGGACCGCCTGGGGCGCAACGCCATCGACGTGGCCAACACGGTGGCCCGGCTGGCTCTCATGGGGGTTCGGGTGCATTGCCTGGCGCTGGGCGGGGTTGATCTGACCAGCTCAGCCGGGCGCATGACGATGGGCGTGATCAACGCGGTGGCGCAGTTCGAGCGCGACCTGCTGATCGAGCGGACCCAGGCCGGGCTGCACCGGGCCAGGGCCGCGGGGAAGACCTTTGGCCGCCCGGCCGCGCTGAACGCGTCACAGCGCGAGCGGGTGCGCGCGCAACTGGCGGGCGGGGCGAGCGTCTCGGCACTGGCCCGGACGTTTGCCACCAGCCGCCAGACCATTATGCGGGTTCGCGATGCCCCGACAGCCTGACTTGCAGCATGCAGCCTCCCTTGAAACATTGCACAATCATCACCATATCAGCTGTGTCCGGTCCCGGTGGGATCGGATGACACGGCCCGGCTCGACGAGCGGGCGGCGTTGTCTGCTGGGTAAGCCCGTCCCGCGATCATTCTCGCGAGCAGGACGCCGCCACGAATGCAGCAGGCGATGGCGCACCGCGCGCCGATCCGAGCAGGGACTTCTCCCGGCACACCGGTGCATGGCAGATGCACGAACCGCCTGAGATCCCAGCGCGCCGGCCCGCTGAGAAGGCGAGAAGTCCGGGTCACGGTGCCAAACGCACCGTGTGATCAGCTCTGCCCGCAGAGCGAAACCCAACACCTATCCAACATCCTCCATATCCCGATCCGCCTGATCGGGATTTCGGTTGTCCGGGCGGTGCCTCCCCTGCCCTTCGGCAGGGTGGAAAACGCTCCCACAGAGCGTGAAAGGCACCAAACCCATGAACACGCGGTTTTCCCCCGATGGCGACACGCCATCCGAGGACCCCGACCAGCCGGACCTGCTGCGCCGGCTCAGCATCATCGAGCAGAACCAGCGCGACATCCTGTTTCTGCTGCGCTCGCTGCGCCTGGCGTTGCACAACGTCCGCGTCGAGCTGTCGCCGGAAACCCGGCGCATCCACCGCGAGATCATCCGCCTGGAGCCCTACAACGGGCTTTGTCCGTGCTGCCTGCAAACCAAGGTGGTGTCGGACGAGGGAGAATTGATCCCGCCGGTGGAGTTCGACCACTTCTGGGGTGCGGTCTACAACGCGCCGGTGCATAGCTGGCTGATCTGCCGGGCGTGCCACCAGGAGCTGAACAACGATCCGCACCTCACCTGGTATCACCGGCTGAGGATGCGGTTCCGGCGTTATCAGGCGGCAGCCGAGGCCTACACCATGGCCTTCGGCCAGCGCACGCCCGCCAGGATGCACGCCGGCAAGCGCCGGCTGGTGCCGTAGGCGCCACCATCCTCACTGTCGGACCCAATGAAGTCCGACACCGGTTCGGCTGTTGTCCGGCCGTGTAAACAAGAAGCCCCCGAGGTTCACGCCTCGGGGGCTTTTTGCGTTGGTCATCACGCCGCCCACGGCTTGGACGTTGGTGATCAATCCTGCCGGTCAGTGGTGCTTATCACCGCACATATTCGTTGCATATATTGCTACGCTGCGTGAAAGGGCCGAAGTACAGCTAAGAAAGTGGAGCCATGATGGAGTTGGCGAAAGTAATTTCGGTGCCGTCTGATAGCGCAACCGTACTCCGTTCGAGACGAGCTGATGTGGCCGATCCGGCACCGGCAACAGTGGTCCCGGTCGGTGGACTCGCGAACAGGACCGATAGATCGATGTCGGGCGAACCATGCCAGGACGTGATCGTCGCGCCTGGTATGCACCGCGGCCGGTGATCCAGGTTCTCCTGATCCCACGTCGAACGGCTCCCGGTCCTCGTGTTGCTGATCTTTCGCATCGCTTACTCCGTCTCGAAGCGGTCCAGGCAGGACACCGGGCCGGTCGCCATTCTGCGAGGAGACGGATGAAGAAATCGTTAATAATACGAATCGTTCAGCGCTCTGGGTCCAACGCTATTGGAGCGGGACGCGGACGGTGAAGCCAGGCGTCTGGATAGGTTTGCGATCCTCATTGGACTGATAGCTACCACAAGACGTGGAACCATAGAGCCCGATCTTCAGCGTCTACCAAAAGAAGACTCGTTACTTTTGTCCATAATCTGACTCGAGGCCATCACAATGTCACACTTCATCAACCGTTCGATCACACGAAGTAGAGTCGGTCGTGGTGCGCATCTTCGGTCGGCGATAGCAAATGTTATCAGTCCGGGCTCAGCCCGGCAGCGGTTTAGCGCACAATTCGGCGTCTTCGACCAACCACAGTGGCCTTCCCAGAGCAATTTGGATCGAAACTGCGCCCTGGTGGATGCATCCCACGCTGTAACATTCAGCCAGTTATTGCCTTCAGCAGCAGCATGCCATTGCGATCGAATCATGATGCTACAGGGAACATATAAGGTCCGGTCCTATTTGAAGTCAATCAAAAGCCGCGTTTTGCGTCGAAAATAGTACCGTGGCATCAGCCGAAGGGCGCGGTGGTTGGAAACGGGAGCGCGCGAAGAGTTGCGGGGGTAGGTCCCTCCAAGCGCCAGACCATGAATCCGCGCCCAGCCACGCCCGGATTGACGTTACGTTATCTCAAATTATTATCTAGACAGTCTAGCTATACAGCGCTAGATTGTACTAAATGCGCTTAGCACTACAGTTGCGAATTTTTGCTTGATGTCTATATTCTC
>Ga0208996_1000021_pt1 | contig 7451 bp, 3 predicted proteins | sample MedBloCAOM2_O3_FD_187846 | JGI IMG/M metagenome (GOLD analysis project Ga0208996, IMG submission 187846) | Forest soil microbial communities from El Dorado National Forest, California, USA - Mediterranean Blodgett CA OM2_O3 (SPAdes) (version 2) | ecosystem: Environmental > Terrestrial > Soil >...
TTGACATTATCCTATTCCTTATTGTAAAGTATATCAGTATAAATTGCCTTATTTGTCCAAAAACTTTATCGAATAATTGAAATAAATAAATAAATTGGCAAATTCAGCCATACCTTATAATGTCTAAGAAATAAATCACCTAAGTGTTTGAACCTTAAGTGGGGCCCCCATAATTATATAAAGATGTTATAGAATAATGTAAATACATATATATGTATGTATAGCTATACCATTTCTTGTTTGAATTCAATTAACTGCAAATGTTTATATTTCATGATCATTCACTGTAGTTTCACAGTGTACTAGGCCTAGTATAAAAATCGAATTTATATACATTTATACATATATATAATCACGTTCAGTTTAATTCTGACGTGTTCCCAACATCAATTTAATATACCGAGTGTTTTATCACACTTTCCTTTATGGCTTATTACGCCGTTACATATTAAAATTTCAATAAATTTCAAATAATTAGCGCTTTTCAAGTGAACTTGAGAATTTGTATCCAAGGGACGTCTCCCTTACACACAAAAAAAATTACGGATGTAATAATTTCAACGCATCTTACTGGTGCTAAGTTTTTAGCTACCTTTACGAGGGCCCTGAATGCTGAACAGATCGGAGTTTGTTTTTCTAAGTGAAGAAGAAGAGAATTTGTTAGAGAAAGAAGAGGCTTAGAAAACCCAAACTCGTCTGTCGCTTGGAGCCATGTTCTCGATAGAGATAGGAGTAAATGTGCGTTTGAAATAGCAATTACTTGATTCTGTTTATCTGCTTCTAGTTCGCTAAAACAAAAGAAATTATAACTGTTTTAACTGGGTTTTTATTACCTTGAGTCCAATTTCTCCGTGAAGACTTTACCAACAGTAATGTTTGACTGTTTCCTTCCGGTAAAATAATATTCACTATTCTCTTTTGGTTCCAATCCCTTCTGGGTTTAGCTTCTGCCATTTTGCAATGTTTAGAAATCAACTAAAACACTCAGAAAACAAAGATTAGTGCCAAGGTATAAACAAAACAATTTTATAACCATTTTTTGAAGAAAATTGTAAATTCTAGTCGGAAACGGTATGTTTCCCATCCCAATCCGCTCGATTGGTGACGAATAGCTTAACTTGTGATTAAATAAGCATCGATTCAACATTTTGATTCCCTATTTAACTTTCTTATTTCTACGCTTAGTACTAAATTCCTGTATTCTGCGCTTACAGAGTATAGGTTGACCTTCCCTTACGAAAGTCTGTTCTGGGACTTTTTAGTCCACCCGAATGGCAAGTGACGGGTAATAGAAAAGTTTTAAACGACCCCTGACGGGAGTCGGTGCAAATTGCTCGAATACCCCTTGCGTCTGAGACCGTATGGAGGCCGGATCACCCACCCCGATTTGCAAGCGTTAAGCCAACCGAATGGAACGCCAACACACCCCGAGCGGGTGCACGGGCGGTCCTAGTCATGGCCTTATGGCACCATAACGCGTTGTCCGACGTCCTAGTCCAGACGGAAGGGTTACTTTATGACTCTAGTGTAAATTATATTTGACATACATAAAGACTTGCTGAAGTTTGTCGTAGCAAACTGCTTTACCCTTGTGGTAATAATTAAAACTTAGCTAATATTTAACGAATTTTCAAAAAAAAAAATTAATCGAGCCAGGAGTCTCGATAAGGCCGTATTCGTGACACATGTATTACTTCTGTCTTTGAATTTGCTCGCTCTCCTAATTTTACAACATAATCAACAGGCGTATGCTTCTTAACAATAGTATAAGGCCCATGCCATTTTATCAAAAATTTAGAGGTTTTCCCTACTTTTCTAGCGGGGTTGAAGACCTTCACGAGGTCCCCCTCCTTGTATTCTACATACGAATGTACTCTGTCGTACCTTGCTTTTGAAGCCCCTTGAACTTTCTCTAGATTAAGGACTGCTTGATTACGTATATAAAAAATTTTATCCCTAAATTCCGAAATTTCCATACTCTCTGTTTCTAAAGCTAGAGCCGCGTCAGATGGGAGCCTAGGGTCGCGACCATAAACCAACAGAAAGGGGGAAAATTTTGTGCTCTGCTGCTTTGCACTGTTATATGCCAGAGTAACAAAGGGCAAATATATGTCCCAATCTGTTTGTTTGCTATTCATATATAAACTTAAAGAGTCAACAACCGTTTTGTTCCAACGTTCCGTAAGCCCATTACACTGAGGATGGTAGGCTGTGGTAAATAACTGCTGAATTCCAAGAATTCTTAATAATTCACTGACTAATTCTGAACGAAAAACCGTTCCTCTGTCACTCAAAATTTCCCTAGGGCACCCATGTCGGCAAATGATGTTTTGAAAAATAAATCTGGCGACTGTGGTGGCCTTGGCATCCCTTAACGCTCCTGATTCAACATATCGCGTAGCAAAATCGGAGACTACAATAATGAAATTTTTCCCCGAACTTGAACGATGGACAGGGCCTAATAAGTCCACACTAATTTTTTCAAAGGGTCTACCTACCCTAATTGGTTGTAATAAGCCTGGAGGTGGTTGATTTGATGTCTCTTTCCGAAGCTGACAGTCCATGCAAGACCTAACATAATTTTTTACATCTTTTAGTAAACCTAGCCAGAAATACCTATCTTTTATTTTGTTATAACATTTAGCAAAACCCAGATGGCCGCCTCCCAGGGGGTGATTGTGATAGTCATATAAAATTTGTTTTTTAAGCGCCTGTGGTACTGCTAATAAATTAGGAAAACCTACCCCTGATGGATTCTTTTTATACAATACATCGTCAATTAATACAAAATTTTTTGCAATTCTATTAGTGGCTGGTGGGAGGTTATTATTTGGGTTAGTGAGGGCTATTTTAATGTTAGCAAAGTAAGGTTCTCCTTCCTGAAGTTCAGCTAAGCTAGGCACATCTATTGTTAGTAAGGGTAGCTCGTCGTCATCATTATCCTGTTCAGAATTTTCCGATACCGGATCACGACTAAGGCAATCGCAGTCTACGTTCAATTTGCCCTTTTTGTGAATAATGTCTGCGTCAAATTCGCTTAAAATCAATAAATAACGCGCTAATCTGCCTGTCGGATTTTTAAGAGTACGTAGGTAACATAAAGCTGAGTGATCCGTTATTATTGTTATCTTCCTACCATGGATGAAGGGCCGTAGGGTCTTTAGGGCCCATATTATAGAGGTTGCTTCCAAATTTAGAATATTATAATTTTTTTCCGCCTTATTTAAGCTTCGTGAAATATAAAATACAGGTCTTATTTCCCCATCGTCTTGCTCTTGCAACATTATGGCACCAAGGCCCTTATGACTGGCATCTACATGCAATCGCGTTGGTGCATTTGGGTTAAAAAACGCGAGTACTTCTGCCGAACATAATTTCTCTTTAAGTGTCTCAAATGCGGTCTGACAGGTTTGGTCCCAACAAAACTTCGTGTCTTTTTTCAGTAAGGCGCATAAAGGCCTAGTTATTTTAGCATAGCTATCTATAAAGCGCCTATAAAAGCCTGCCATCCCTAAAAACCTTTGTAGGGCCTTTACGTTTTTGGGCCTCTCAAATTTTTCCACAGCCTCGACTAATTTTCTATTTGTATGAATACCAGCTTGGCTAATTTTAAAGCCTAGTAATTCAATCTCTGTTTTTAAAAACTGACATTTTGACGGTTTTAAAGTTAAATTAGCCCTTCTCAAACACTCGAAAACTTCCTTTAAGGTCTCTACATGTGAGTCTATATCTTTTGAAAAAATTATTATATCGTCTAAGTATACAAATACCGATTTATTCTTAAGTTTACCAAAAATTCTCTTCACCAGCAATGACCAAACTCCCGGGGCATAGGTTAACCCAAAGGGCAAAACTTTGAACTGATAATTACCTTCTGACGTGACAAAAGCTGAGCGCTCTTTGGCCCTTTCACTGAGAGGAACTTGGTAATATGCTGACATACAGTCTAACGTGGAAAAATATCGGCACCCATACATGCCCGCTAGGCAATCATCAATTAAGGGCAAAGGGTGCATAGCAGTAGGCTTGGTTATTTGGTTTAAATCCCTGTAATCTATGGCTAATCGAAAATCATTTCCACCTTTCTTTTTTACCAACACTACAGGACTAGCAAAAGGGCTTAAACTTTCTTCTACAATGTCATATTTTAAAAGGTTTTCGACTTGTTCGTTAATTATTGATTGATCTTTTAAAGATACCCTGTATGGCCTTTTTTGCACGACTTTATTCTCATCAGTTAGTTCAATATCATATTCTATTAAATTAGTGCGACCCAACTGCGACATATCAAAAGAAAAAACATCTAAATAATCTTTAATGACTTCATGTACTTTCTTCCTATCTTTTTCTGACAGATCATTATTAATTTTAAAGTCATCTTCATTAAATACTCTTGGGTTCGGTTGAATATAATTTACATCAAAATTTTGACAGTTAAATATATCATTACGTTTTTTAGTTTTATTATAGAAAAATGCAAGAGTCGTATGGGCCATTATTTTAGAAAATTTGTCATTATTTGATTTAACTAACAAAGACACGGCCTTATTTTTTATTCTGGGTTTAGCACAAAGTTCAAATCCCTTGCTCTCTAAAAATTTAAAATTTGGTAATGACCTATGGTAAAATTTATACGCCCTTGATGGCGTGATAGAAATGCGTTTCGTTTCGCCTGGCGCAAAAATTTCGTCCTCTGTTGCTTGCAATTTAAAAACAGTTTTTCTTTCTGTCGGTTCATACTGTGGTAACTCCTGATCTGCTATTACAGAAAAATGTTCAATTGGCTGAGTACTTAAACTGAAATTTGCACTTGGTTGAGCTGTTAAACAACAATCTATACTTGGCTGACTTGCCTCATCCCTGAAAGTGACACTTCTATTTTTCGCATCTAACAATACATTGTTTTCACTTAAAAAGTCCATACCGAGTAGTACATCAGTACACAAGTTTTTAATAACTTTTACTACAACAGAAAAATTCCTATTGTTCAAAGAAATGTTGATAGTGGCAGTTCCTAATATCGGTACTAATACATTCCCCGCCGTTCGCAAAGATTCGTGAGCTTTTGCTTCCCTATAAATTTTAACATTTTTTGATCTAACCACGCTACAGGCTGCTCCTGTATCTAACATAATTCGGGCCAATTTGCCTCCTATTCGACCTGTAAGTTCGAAAACGGCACTTGATTGCCAAGGAAAATTAATATCCGAATAAATTACACGCCTATTACAAGATTCACTGGCTCGTGCTAGTCATAATGATCGGTTATTTTTAGAATTGTTGTTATTACTATTAGAAAACCAACGGTTATCAGTTTGTTGTCTAAAATTAGATGATTGGCCTGCTCCCCGCGGTTTATTATTCCACCAGCTAGCTCGGTTTCCTTGGTTTGTCTGATTACGCGAATTTCCACCCGGATTATGCAAATTTCCACCCTGATTTTGCCTAAAATTTTGATTGAAATTGGAGTCACCTTGCCTATGCTGATAATTGCTACCGTAACGTCTGTTATTACTTTGACTAGGTTTATTATTCTTACTAAAGGGGTTACTATAGCATTCACTGGCATAATGGCCTAGGCGCCCACAATAAAGACATTTTGGCTTATTCTGTCTGTTTATCTCCCGTTCTCCCCTCGAGTCGGTTATACTCTTAAGCTTTGGAATATTCAAATTATTCGGATTATTCAGCGTATTACAACCCTGCGCTTGGGTTGCTGTTAAAGGGTTTAACATATGCGCAGCGCTTGTATTAGCCCTGATATTATTTAATTTGTTCACCACTGTTTTCAATTGTTCAAGAGTCATTTCCGGAATACTTAATAAATGATACTGCGTTAAATAAGACTGATGTATTCCCATTTCAAAGTATTCGATAATAGCTTCATCGGAAGGGAATGTTTCTAACTGATTACATAACTCTAGTATACCGTACAAATATACCTTGATATTTTCTTCTGCCTGTTGTTTTTTGTTAAGTAACGCAAATCTAATTTCACGACTGTGGTTCGGGTTCCCAAATTCTTTCAGAAAAGCTGTCTTAATGTCATCCCACTTATTATTTGGGTTGTCCTTTTTATAGTCCCTGTACCACTTAATAGCGATTCCCGATAAGTAATTTTCAAAGAAACAAATTCTGTGTTCATCGCGCCACCCGTTATTATCTGAACATCGGTTATAATTTTGTAAAAATGTTTCGGCTTTACCGCTTTCTGGCAAGAAAATGAACGGCGATTCAAATTTCGGGACACGAACATCTGCCTGAAGGGCCCCTAACGCTTCACGTATCGTTGTTGCCATTTCCGGATTTTTAAATATAGGTGCAATTAAAGGACTTACTGTTTTATCGCTAAGAAATTTTGGCAAGCTAGGAAGCTTGTTTGATTCAATTACCGAAGGAATCGTGTTTGTAAAAGTGCCTTCACTGTCGCTTGACTGACTGTCAGATAATGTTTGGTCAATTGAACCCGATATCTTCGGCGTTGACGCCGAGATATTACTTGAAAAATTTATAGAACTTTCGTCGTCGCGGCTTTCTATTGCACTAGTCCCTACTTCGGCGCTTGTTTGGCCTGAACCGCTGGCTACTAAATCCGGAGGGTTTTGCAACCCAAGAAGACTGAGTCCCTCGAGGGCTTCCTCCTCAATCGGTGAAATCGGGCCTAAATGTTTAATTAAATCGTCTACAGGTTTATTCCTTGTACTATATGGATGACTTTTTGGTTGATCTAAATTTTTATTTATAGCTTTGTTTCGTTTAGGCATATCACATGTTCAACAATAAATCAGAGAGAAAAAAAAACTTCTCGGAAAGTCCCTATCATATCAAGTAAATTACCGAGAAAATAAATTGAATCCCTATTAGCTCTGAACGCCCGAGACATTACTTATCACCATTAAACACAAAATATTTCTTTGGATACCACCATTAAATAAATTATTCACTTATTATTAGCCTAGAAAAATAACATTTCTGAATACCGATAGACCTATTTAATTATTTTTAAAGTCAACTTCCTATCTATAAAATTATAATATACCATTCACTACTTATTTCGATTATATCCCAAAAACAGAAGAGCCAGTAAGACAATCATCTAAATATTTGTCCCTATTATTTACTTAACTTAAGAAATACTTTAGGTTTACCAAAATTAACAAAGTCGTACAAATTCCCTTTTTATTAGTAAATGCAATTTTCTATAAATAGAATGCGCTTTCATTAAGCGTCGAGATGTAAAAACAAAACGAACACGAATTGCTGTAAACTGTAACGTAAAATTTCCAGCCGTTTGTTTCTATTCTCACACGATTTGATTATGCGACGGGCTGAGTCATATCTTATTACGCGAGGAATAATATATATACTTGCCATTTCCGAGTGCTCTCATTCTGGCTAGATAAATTCAATTACTGTCAACCATTATTTAAATCGGCGTTTTAGCAGTGAAT
>Ga0208996_1000022_pt1 | contig 7410 bp, 5 predicted proteins | sample MedBloCAOM2_O3_FD_187846 | JGI IMG/M metagenome (GOLD analysis project Ga0208996, IMG submission 187846) | Forest soil microbial communities from El Dorado National Forest, California, USA - Mediterranean Blodgett CA OM2_O3 (SPAdes) (version 2) | ecosystem: Environmental > Terrestrial > Soil >...
ATTTCGATCATCGCCGGGCTGATCCTGCAGTTTCCGCTCGTGCTCTTGGTCATGCCCGTCCTGATCGGCTTTACGATAAAGCGGCCATCCGGGGCCAAGATTCAACCAATTGAAGGTGGGGGGTCAGGTAATGACGAATGCCAATACCGCGATGCTCAACAAAGTTCCCGTCGTTACGCCTAGCTTCTGGATCATCAAGATCATGGCAACCACCGTCGGCGAAACCGGCGCGGACTATTTGGCTGTGCATGTGGGTTTTGGCACAGCGGTCACAGGTACCATTATGGCGACGCTGCTGCTGGCAGCGCTTCTGCTCCAATTACGAGCAAATACCTATGTCCCGTGGATTTACTGGCTAACGGTGGTTCTAGTCAGTGTCGTCGGAACGCAGATCACCGACGCTCTTACCGATGGATTGGAAGTTAGCCTCTACCTGAGCACGGCGGTGTTTGCTGTTCTGCTGGCTACGATATTCGCGCTTTGGTATGCCGTGGAACGAACCCTCTCGATCCAAACAATCGTTACGCGCCGTCGGGAACTGTTCTATTGGGCAGCGGTTTTGTGCACCTTCGCGCTCGGCACCGCCGCCGGCGACCTGGCGACGGAAGCGCTCAATCTTGGCTTCACCCTCGGGGTGGGCGTGTTCGGCTTATTAATTGCCATCATCGCCACCGCCTACTATCTGGGTGTCAATGCCGTTCTCACGTTCTGGCTCGCGTACATCTTAACCCGGCCGTTGGGCGCCTCGCTTGGCGATTTGCTGTCCCAGTCGCAGACCAATGGCGGTGTCGGCCTGGGCACGATCGTGACGAGCGTGATCTTTCTGGTCGTCATTTCGATATTGGTGCTGCGCCTCACCATCTTGCAAAGCTGGCCGCCTATTTCATTGCCATCGGTTGACGACAGTTGAGATGGATTCGGGAAACCTCCGAATTGCCTGCTGCTCGGCAGCGGCAATAGGCGCCTGTCCCTCCATAAGTTCTTATCCCAGAGGCTTAACAAGGAGACGATCAATGAACCGTTTTATTTGTGCAGCGCTCATAATCCCAGCGTTTGGAATGACGTCTATAATCGCCGGCACAGCCCTTCCTATGGCTTCGGGCATCGCTTTAGCCGCGGCTGCATCCAAGATCGGCGATCTGTCATCGTACCGGTCCATCGCGGCTGACACCGCGGCAATGGTCGATAAGGGCGACCTCGCTGGCGCAAAGACCCGGATCAAGGATCTCGAGATATCATGGGACGAGGCGGAGCCATCGCTGAAACCCCGCGCACCGGCGGACTGGCACGTCATCGACAAGGCGATTGATCGTGCGTTGGCTGCACTACGTGCCGGAACACCGGATGCTGCTTCCTGCAAGCAGGCACTTGCTGATCTTCTGGCAAAGATGGACAGCGCCAGCGGCAAAGGCTGATGGTCATACGCGGTGCATCCGGGCGCTGGCAGGTCATGGTCTGCCTGCTGGTGAGCGGGTGCTCGCTGGTTCCGGAGTACCACCAGCCGGGTACTGAGGTGCCGGCTGCCTGGGCCACAGGCGCACCGGGCAGCGGTGGGACAGCACGGATCCCAGCGCAGGGTAACTGGTGGCAGAGCTTCGGCAGCACCGAAATCGACGACCTGATGACGCAAAGCCTGCTGTCGAACAACAACCTGCAGGCCGCGATCGCTCGGATCGAGCAGGCCCGCGCCACCGCCGAGATCAGCGCCGCGCCGCTTTACCCTGCCCTTGGCATCATCGGCACCGAAACCAACCAGGCCGGGGTGAAAAGCACCCGGACCCACCAGCTGCTGGGCCAGGCCAGCTATGAGCTGGATTTCTGGGGCAAGAACCACGCTGCCGCCGGTTCCGCCCAGGCGTTGGCCACAGCGTCAATGTTCGACGCTGACACCGTCGCCATGACCCTGGCTGGCACTGTTCTCAACACCTATTTCCAGGTTCTCTCGCTCGGGGAGCGTATTCGTCTGGCTCGCCGGATTGCCGAAGACGCCCGACATGTGCTGTCGCTTATTGAGGTGCAGCAGTCCGCCGGCACCGCCACGCAGCTACAGGTGGAACAGCAGCGCGCCGCCGTTGGAAGCTTCGATGCGGCGGTGCCGGCGCTGCAGCAGCAGGCCGACGTCGCCCTCCATGCGCTGGCGGTGTTGACCGGCCGTCCACCCGAGAATCTCACACTCAAGGCCAGCGACCTCAGCGGCTTCGCGCGGCCCGATGTCGCCCTTGATTTGCCCTCGGCGTTGTTGCAGCGGCGCCCTGACGTCCGCGCCGCCGAAGCGCGGCTGCAAGCCGCCAACTTCGACATCGGCGTGGCGCGGGCCGCCTTCTTTCCAAGCCTGTCGCTGAATGCCGCGGCCGGCATCGGCGCCAGGAAGCTGTTCTATCCTCCCACCGCGGTCACCGATGTCGGTGCCAGCCTGCTTCAGCCGCTGTTCCAGGGCGGCCAGCTTCAGGGGCAACTGCGATTCGACCGGGCCAAGCAGGTCGAACTGGTGGCCAGCTATCGCCAAGCCGTCCTTGCGGCGTTGCAGGATGTGGAAGATCAGCTCAGTACGCTGTCGCATCTGCTAGACCAGGAAGGTATCGTGGCGTCAGCCGAGGCGGCGGCGCAGAAAGCGGCCAGCCTGGCGGAAATGCGCTACCGCCTGGGTAGTGCCGACTACCTCAGTGTCCTGACCACCGAGCAGACGCTGTACCAGGCGCAGGACACGCTGCTACAGCTTCGACTATTGCGATTGCAGACAATCATCGGATTGTTTCGCGCACTGGGCGGCTTTGACGTCATGGCTGAACCCGCCGCGTTCGTGCGGGTCGCCGTGGAGAGAGCCGGCTGAGCAGTGGAGAATGACGTGGGGCAGTTTTTGGAAAATTCCATCAAGTCACGCCCACGGTTATCAGGTTCCAGCCGGCTGCTGCCATGGGTGGCTCTGGCCGGAATCGTGCTCGCGGGGGCTGCGGCGGCAATCTGGCAATGGGCAATTCCCGCGCCCTCCGCTCTTATCCCCGCACAAGCCGCCAAGCCAGCCGTGCCGGTCACGGTTGAAACCGTCACCACACAGGACGTACCCGTCTGGCTTTCCGGCATCGGCACGGTCACGCCGTTGAACGCCGTCGACGTGAAAGTGCGCGTCGACGGTCAGCTGCAAAGTATTCTCTTCATCGAGGGACAGGAGGTCGCCGCCGGCCAGTTGCTCGCCAAGATCGACCCGCGGCCCTACCAGGCCACGCTGGCGCAGGCCGACGCCAACCGCCGCCGCGATTTGGCACAACTTACCAATGCCCGCCAGGAGGTGGTGCGCGCCGGCAAGCTGGCATCAGCTGGCGCCGGCACCTCGCAAAATCTGGACGCCATGCGCGCCCAGGTCGCCGCGCTGCAGGCCACGCTTGATGCAGATCAGGCCAGTATCGATGGGGCAAAACTCAATCTCGACTTCACCGATGTCACCTCTCCGCTGGCCGGACGCGTCGGCATGCGCAACGCCGATCCTGGCGCCATCGTGCATGCCAGCGACACTGTCGGCCTGGTGACGGTAACGCAGATCGTGCCGATCGCCGTGCTGTTCTCACTGCCACAGGACGATCTGCCGGCGGTGATGGAAGCACAGCGCCATAACGAACTTGCCGTAGCGGTGGATACCCGTGATGGAACACGGCATCTCGCCGACGGCAAGCTGGTCTTCATCAGCAACATGGTCGACCAGACCACCGGTCAGATCCAGATGAAGGCAGTGTTCACCAACACCGACCGCGTGCTGTGGCCGGGCCAGTTTGTTTCGGCGCGGCTGCTGCTGCGCACCGATCGCAACGCGGTGGTTGTGCCGGCGCAGGCGGTTCAGACGGGTCAAAACGGCCTGTACGTCTATGTGGTGAAGCCCGACAACACAATCCTTGCCCAGAACGTCAAGACCGGCCCCAGCGTCCAGGGATTCACCGAGATCACCGACGGACTGGCCCAGGGGCAGACCGTGGTGCTGAGCGGGCATTCTCGCATCGCTCCGGGCCGGCTGGTGAAGCCCTCTTCGGCTTCCGCCGGAAGCGTGCCATGAGCATCGTCCGCCCGTTCATCCACCGTCGCATCGGCACCTCGCTGCTGGCACTCGGCGTCATCGTTGTCGGCATGGTGGCATATCTGCAGCTACCGATCTCGGCGTTGCCGCTGGTCGACTTCCCGACCATCCAGATCCAGGCCAAGCTTCCGGGAGCCAGCGCGCAGACCATGGCCACATCGGTCGCCACACCGTTGGAACGGATGCTGTCGAACGTCTCGGGCGTGACGCAGATGACCTCATCAAGCTCGTTGGGTATGACCAACATCGTCCTGCAGTTCGATCTCAGCCGCAACATAGACGGGGCGGCGCAGGACGTGCAGACGCAGATCAATGCAGCGGGCGGCCTGCTGCCGAAGGACATGCCTGATCCGCCGACGTACTGGAAGGTCAATCCCGCGAATGCGTCGATCATCTCGCTGGCGCTGACATCACCGACGCTGCCTTTGACCGAACTGGACCGTTACGCAGAGGACTTCATCGCCCAGCCGATCGCACAGCTTCCCGGCGTCGGGCTGGTCGACTACCACGGGCAGGTTCGTCCCGCAGTGCGGGTGCGCATCGAGCCGGACCGGTTGGCTGGCCTGGGGCTGACGCTGGAAGACGTGCGCGCGGTGATCGGCAATGCCACGGTGGATGCACCGAAAGGCACGCTGAACGGTCCGCATCAGGCGGTGGTGCTGAATGCCACCGACCAGTTGCTGAGCGCCGACGCCTATCGCTCGCTTGTCATCGCCTACCGCAACGGCGCGCCGATTCACCTGCAGGATGTCGGATCCGTCGATGATGCGCCGGAAGACGTGCGATCCGCGGCATGGTTCCAAGGTCAGCGCGCCATCATCGTCGATGCGGCGCAGCAGCCGGGCTCCAACGTCGTCGCCACGATCCAAGCCATCAAGGCCCAGCTTCCGGCGATTGCGGCCACGCTTCCCGCCGCGGCAGAACTGCATATCGTCGGCGATCGCACGCAGACTATCCACGCCTCGGTCAGGGACGTTCAGTTCACCATGCTTGTCAGCATCGCCCTGGTGGTCATGGTGATCTTCGTATTCCTGCGCAACCTCTGGGCGACGCTGATCCCCAGCCTGACGATTCCGCTGTCACTGATCGCCACCTTCGCGGTGATGTATGTGTTGGGCTACAGCCTCGACAATCTCTCGCTGATGGGGCTGACCATCGCCGTGGGCTTCGTCGTCGACGACGCTATCGTCGTCATCGAGAACATCATGCGGTATATCGAGGCGGGACGGCCTCGGCTTGAAGCCGCGCTGGCAGGCGTTAAAGAGGTCAGTTTCACCATCATCTCGATGACGGTGAGCCTGATCGCGGTGTTCATCCCCGTCCTGCTGATGGGCGGACTTGTGGGACGCTTGTTCCGAGAGTTCGCCGTCACCGTCAGCGTGGCGATCGCGATGTCGGGTGTGGTGTCGCTGACAGTGACGCCGATGCTGTGTGGTTGGCTGATCAAGCGCGACGCGCATACGGAGCCTGGTCGGATCTATCAATGGTCGGAAAAGCTGTTTCAAGTCATCACCGCCGGGTATGGCCGGATGCTGGACCGGGTGCTACGCCATCAGCGCGCCACGCTGCTGGTGATGCTCGCGACCATCGTGCTTACGGGCTGGCTGTTCATCCAGATTCCCAAAGGGTTCTTTCCGCAGGTTGACAGCGGGCTGATCCTGGGCACGGCGCGGGCCGCGCCTGACATATCATTCGACGCCATGTCCCAACGGATCAAGGCGCTGGCCGACATCGCCATGCGCGATCCAGGGGTTAGTACGGTCGACTACTGGATCGGCGCCAATCCCACCGTCAGCCAGGGTCGGCTGCTGATCAACCTCAAACCGCTCGACCAGCGCATCACGACCGCCGACCAAATCCTGGCGCGGCTGCGGCCGCTTATGGCTAGGGTCGAAGGGATTACGCTAGGCATGCAGGTCCGCCAGGACATCCAGGTCGGCGGTCGCTCATCGGCGGCGCAATACCAGTACACGCTACAGGCCGCCGATGTGGACGAGCTGTACAAATGGTCGACGTTGCTAGAGCAAAAGCTGAGCGACCTGCCGCAGCTGCGTGACGTCAGTTCAGACCGCCAAGCCTCGGCAACCAGCGCCACGCTCGACATTGACCGGGCAACTGCGGCGCGGATGGGCGTGAGTATCCGTGCAATCGACGAAACCCTGTACGACGCTTTTGGTCAGCGCCAGGTGGCGACCTTGTACTCCCCGCTGAACCAGTATCACGTAATCCTCGAACTGGCGCCGCGATTCCAGATGACGACAGACGCGCTGGACCGCCTGTACGTGCGGTCCGCCACCACGAACAAGCTGGTCCCGCTCAATCTTCTGGTTCGCATCCAGCAGGGGGTCTCGCCGATCACCATCAACCACCAGGGGCTGTTTCCGGCGGTGACCTTGTCGTTTAATGTCGCACCCGGCGTAGCGCTGGGCGATGCCGTCGCCGCGGTGCAGGCAGTGGAACAGCAGGCGGATATACCGGCCAACGTCACCGGTACGTTCCAGGGAGCGGCGCAAGCGTTCCAGAATTCGCTGCAGAGCCAGCCGTGGCTGATCCTGGCCGCCATCGTGACGATCTACATCGTTCTGGGCGTGCTCTACGAGAGTGTCATCCACCCGCTCACCATCATCTCCACCCTGCCGTCCGCCGGTGTCGGCGCGCTACTGGGGCTGTGGCTCACCGGGCAGGATCTCTCGGTCATCGGCATGATCGGCATCCTGCTGCTGATCGGCATCGTCAAGAAGAATGCCATCATGATGATCGACTTCGCGCTGGTGGCCGAGCGCGTGGAGGGTAAGTCGTCATTCGACGCGATCAGGCAGGCCTGCCTGTTGCGGTTCCGGCCTATCATGATGACCACGTTCGCGGCGTTGCTCGGTGCACTGCCGCTGGCCCTGGGGCATGGCGCAGGCGCCGAATTGCGCCGGCCGTTGGGTCTCGCCATCGTCGGCGGCCTGATCGTTTCTCAGGCGCTGACCCTGTTCACCACGCCGGTCGTCTACCTTTCGTTCGATCGGCTACAGCGGTCCATACGCATCCGCACCAATGCCCGAGCTGGGCTGATCGTGACGATTAAGTAATATGTTAGACATCCAATATGAAGCGGTCACATGGGTTTCAGCGAAGTGCTATGGTTCGGCCGCGCACCGACACGCTGCGGTCAGCGGCGGCCCGGCAAGTTATAATTATGTGCCGATGGAGGCTGCACGATGGCCTCGTCGCGGCGCTATGGTGTCAATCGCCCCGAGCAGTTTTCCGGCCGACAGCTGTTAGCGTTGAAGACCGTCAAGCGGTCTGCGCCTTGTGGCACCACCGTGCGGCCGCAGGCGAAACAGTGGTACGATGGCCCC